>ERZ808051.6-NODE-6-length-280000-cov-8.623439_pt1 | contig 280000 bp, 236 predicted proteins | sample MGYA00380199_ERZ808051 | MGnify/ENA primary metagenome ERZ808051 (study PRJEB31490, sample SAMN06133391) | mouse gut metagenome | isolation source: J11 | host: mice | place: China: Chengdu | collected 2015-05 ... | reverse complement strand
ACGAGGTAGATAGGCCTAAGGTGTAAGCACAGCAATGTGTTCAGCTGATAGGTACTAATCGGTCGAGGGCTTAACCAGAACGAAGAGATGATCTAAGGCATGAAAAGACCATGCCAAAGATCAACTACAGCTTCGTTTAAGTAAATCCTTATGGATTAACTCAAAGAATCAAAAATGATTCCGATAACATTGTTCAGGAGATTCAGGTTCGGTTTTGAGGGCATGTCCCTAATCAATATTTAGCTAGTGCAAAAGCTGTATAGTTAATCTGCGAAGCAGATTTACTATTATTGCTGATTTAGGAAGTCCTATGCGAAAGCTGTACGGAGAATTAGGAAGTTATTTTTGTATTGCTGATCTAGGAAGTCCTATGCAAAAGCTGTACAGAGAATTACGGAGTAATTCTCGTATAGTTAATCTGCGGAGCAGATTTACTATTTTCCTCGATAGCTCAATGGTAGAGCACGCGGCTGTTAACCGCGGGGTTGTAGGTTCGAGCCCTACTCGGGGAGTTGTATGAAGCCATAGACATTGATGTCTATGGTTTTTTGTGTATCAGAACAAATTTAATAAATTTAACTTACTTTAATGATTTGCCAGCATATAATATTGACATAAAAACCAATGGAAAGATATAATTATTTTGCAATAAAATGTGAATAGTGTCGGAACAATTTGTGATTGGCACTAGTAAGAGGGGAATGGGAATAAAATGAGAAAAAAGCAGGATATTAAAGGTAGGAACAAAGGTGTTTCCTTGTTTTTTTCTATTATGTTAGTTTTTTGTATTTTAGGCATTATTGTGATTTCCGTATCGCACAAAATTTCTAAGGAAATGGGAGCGTCCGCTGTCCAGAATTTGAGTGAGACTCTGGACTTAATTGAGAGCACAATAGAGGCGATTTTAAATAAGGAAGCAGAATATCAACAGCTCATGGCACAAGAGATTGCAGCAGCTAAAGAGCCGGAGGAATATATCACCCATTATACGAAAAATCAAACAATGGCGAAGATTTCATTAGTTCGTACGGGAGAGACGGAAGGTATTTCGAGTACGGGAGAGACATTTACGGAAGATGAACTGGATTTTACGGCCGGTGGGACAGTTGACGGAGTGGAAATTTCTAAGTCATATCTGAATTATATGGGGACATGGGCCTATACCATGAAATGCCCTGTTACGAAAGACGGTCAGGATATAGCATCTTTGTATGTGGAATATGTATATGATTCGCTTGATAAATCATTGCCGGAGGGGTTTTATAATAAAAAGGCAATGCTTTATATTATGGATGCGGAAACAGAGAGATTTGTGCTAAAACCGAAAGGAATGGGTGAACGCAGTGCAGGTCATTTGAATCTGTCTGATTTTTATAGGGCGAATGATATTCAAGAGGAAGAAATTAGAGCAGAGATTACCGAATGCTTGAAAAATAGTGAAAATATCATGTTCTACCATGATATTAGAGGTAAGGATTCTCTGAATTATATGTGGTCAGTCAATGGTGGGACGATATATCTGATTGGCTACGTTCCGATTGAAGCAATCCAGCAGGAAGGAGCAACTGTTAATCAGAATATTTTTATTGTTGTTGCTGTTATGCTGATTGCATTTTTCCTTTGTTGTGTTCTGTATTATCTAAACCAGAGACAACAGAATAAGATCAGGGAAGAGCGGGAGAAGGAGAGAGAAATTCATAACAAGCAATTGGCTGAGGCGTTACAGGCAGCGCAGATTGCAAGTAACTCTAAAACGACTTTTTTGTCTAATATGTCACATGATATTCGTACGCCGATGAATGCGGTTATTGGATTTACAACGCTGCTTGCCAAGGATGCGGAGAACCCTGACAAAGTACGGGAATATACGAAGAAGATAATGGCATCCGGACAGCATTTACTTAGCTTGATTAATGATATTCTGGATGTGTCCAAGATTGAGAGCGGCAAAGTTGTATTGACTGTTGAAGAATTTACATTGAACGATTTGGTTTCTTCTGTCGATGCGATTATCCGTCCGATGGCACACGCGAGAGAACAGAAATTTTTTGTTGAAGTGACGGGCATTAAGCACGAACATTTATTGGGTGATGAGACCAGAATTAATCAGATTTTGATTAATCTTCTTTCTAATGCGGTAAAGTATACGCCTAAAGGAGGTAATATCTGGTTTCGGATTATCGGTCTCAAACAGCGTTCCAGCCAGTATGAGCATATCAGGATTGAAGTGGAAGATAACGGTTATGGTATGACACCGGAATATCTGAAAACGATTTTTGATGCGTTTACCCGGGCGGAGAACAGTACGACGAACAAAGTTCAAGGCACAGGTCTTGGAATGGCGATCACCAAAAACATCATTGAACTGATGGGCGGAACGATAGAGGTTTTCAGTGAAGTAGACAAGGGAAGTCTTTTTAGGGTTGATTTAGAGTTCCGTATACCGGAAGGACAAGCGGATAAGCAATTTTGGGCTGACAAGGGCATATCTCGGATTCTGGCGGCAGATGAAGATGAGGAGGTATGCAGCAATATAGAAATGTTGATGGATGAAGTGGGAGTTTGCGTGGACAAGGCGCAAAGCCTGAGCGCGGCACTTACTTTTATGAAGGAAGAGTCTGCAAAGGATTATCAGATTATTTTATTAGATTCAGGTCTATTGGATTCGGAGAGCGGGTATACGGTGCAAAGTATCAGAGACAGTGTTCCGGATACAACGTTGATTTTCTTCCTTACGGATTATGCCGCGGACGAGGTAGATAGGATATCACAGACAGAGAACACTGGATTGCTCTCAAAGCCGTTTTTTATATCTGCATTGAAAGAAAAAATATTGGAGATGCAGGCAGAAACAGGTGAAACAAGTCAATTGGAGAAGGAAGAAGAAAACGATCTTGAAGGAATGTATTTCCTTGCCGCAGAGGACAATGAAATTAATGCTGAGATTCTGCGTGAAATTTTGTCAATGGAGAATGCAGGTGTTGAGATTGTTGAAAATGGTAAATTAGCAGTAGAGCGTTTTGCGAACTCAAGTGAAAATGAGTTTGATGCGATCTTAATGGATGTGCAAATGCCTGTTATGAATGGGTACGATGCCACAAGGGCAATCAGGGCATTGGAACGCGAGGATGCACTGGAAATACCGATTATAGCCATGACGGCAAATGCTTTTGCGGAAGATGAGAAGGAAGCGCTGAATGCGGGGATGAATGTCCATTTGGCAAAACCTATCAATGTTGAGTTGCTAAAACAGGTAATTAGACAATATACAAAAAGCGGAAATGCCAAATGAGTAGTATTTTGGAAAAAAGAAATTTTCATGTAATTTTGTATATCAGTGGAGGCAATTATGAAATTTGGCGGGAAAGGAAATATCGTAAGACTTGCGGCAACGTGTTTAGTGGGAACGTTCATTGTTATGGCAACAGCGTGCGGGAGTGATGATGGAGCTAATGTAAATTTAGTTACAACACAGGAAAGTAATGACAGAATCGTTAATTTATTCAGTCCCATGGAGAAAACAGAGGCTGACGTTGAGAATACAGCCAGAAGCGCGGCAGATAAGACGATTATGCTCGCAGAAGAAAAACTCGGTGTACAAGTAGGATACGTGACTTATACGGCGGAAGACTATCAGGATAAAACATATGATGAAGTAACGCTTGACAGAGCACGAAATAATATGGACGACTTATACTTGCTTAATCCGGACACAATCCGGATATTAGCGGAGGAAGATGAGCTGCGGGATTTATCAGGACTCGACTGTACTAAGAATCTGCGGGATGTCGTGCTTGCGGCAAATGTTGTAGAGGGGAAATTGGTCGCAATTCCGCAGGAAGTTGTGGCTTATGGGCTGTTTATTAATAAAGACATGTTTGACCAATATAATCTTGAATTACCGGAAACACCGGAAGATTTTCTGGAATGCTGCAGAGTGTTTAAAGAGAATGGAATTGAGACTCCGGTAGGCGCTAACAGGTGGTGGCTGGAAACTTTTGTATTAGCACAAGCATATGCGGATTTATATAATGGCGGAAATACAGAGGCAGAGATTGCGGCTTTGAACAATGGAAAGAGCAAGTACAGTGATTATATGCGTCCGGGATTTGAATTCCTGCAGGAAATGATAGATCAGGGTTATATTGATGCAGAAAAGGCATATATGAGTGAGGCGATTGAAGGAGAAGGCGCAGATTTTCTCGCGCAGAAGACGCCGATTGTCATGGCATATTGGGGCGCCGCCAATACGGATACCGCCTATGGAGACACAGACTTTGAAATGCTGGTCATCGGATTTCCAAGCAGTCGTGGTCAAATGCCGGTTATACCTATGACGGGGTTTGGAGTAGGCATTAATGCAGCGCATGCAGAGGACGCTATGGCGACGCTCGACATTATGCTTTCCGATGAGGCGCTTCAAATCTATGCGGAAACCAATAGAGTGATTTCGCCTTCGAAGAATGTGGAGGTGGAGTGTGCTGAGGCATTGAAGCCGCTAAACGATAAGATTCAGGAGAATATATATGTTCTTGGCTCCAATGCAGGAATGGATGTGGAGCAGTGGGGCAATACATGCCTGATTGTGCGAGACCTGTTAAACGGCACTACTGTGGACGAATGTATGGAGAAGTTTGACCAATTACAGGAAGAAGCATTGCGTAAGAAACAATAACTTTAAAATGCTTTAAAAAATATAAATTTCCCTTGCCAAATGCACCCGGGTATGGTAAGATAATCTCCGTTAGGTTATCATTTACACGGGTGCTGCATAGTATAATATAGCAAAAGCGCCGGAAAGTAATGACAAGGCTCCATGGTCAAGCGGTTAAGACATCGCCCTTTCACGGCGGTAACACGGGTTCGATTCCCGTTGGAGTCATTAGGTTATACAATTTATATATTTGTGGTGACTTAGCCAAGTGGTAAGGCCCCGGTCTGCAACACCGTTATCGCCGGTTCAAATCCGGCAGTCACCTTAAAAAGATTCCGAAGTGATTCGGAATCTTTTTTGCGCAGATGGTTTGTTTTGAAAGTTAATATATTACATTATACGGAGACATTTACCTTAGTTCCTCCGCCTTGAGTGGCACTGCTTCTGTCGGCAGCGCCGGAAGAGGAATAAAAGATAGGGGCGTCGGGCAGATTAGCGGCAATGGCGCCGGCAGATTGACTTGCCAGTGAGCTTCCTTCCGGGCTGATTTCTACGCTGTCTGCCTTGGGCTTTTGGGGTACCGCATTGGTATCGTCTGACAGATGTTCGGGTGTGGGCAGATTGGAACTATTTTCCGTATTTTTAGTTTCTTTCTGTGCGTCGAGTCTTTCGGCTTCTTTTTGTTCCTCAGCTTTTTTGCGTTCTTCGCGGCGTTTTTCAATCGCCTCTTCACGAGCCAGTTTTTCTTCTTCTCTGGCTTCTTCCGCTTCTTCTTTCATGCCTTCATCAGCTTTATCCTTATACTGGTAGGCGTGATCTTCAAAGTCTCTGACGTATCCCATTGCCCGTTCCATAGTTGCGGTATCGCCTTTGCGGCGAGCCTCTTTAAAAACCCGCATGGGGACATTTGTCATATCCATATTGGTACGTGCGCCAATCAGACCTTCCATTGTTTTTGCATGCATAAGTCTTTTCCTCCTTTTGATGATATGTGTTCTTTTTGTTGTTTCGGAGAGAAAAAAGGAATGTGTTATAATGATGTCTTATACAGACTGATTGACGTCATATGCGGTAGGATTGCATGGTACCAGAAGCGAAATACGGAAAGTATGATCGTCGGTGTTAATATGCAGCGTGCCGCTATACTTATCCAATACATCTTTGACATTCCGCAGACCCGTGCCATAACTATAGTCTGAACGCTTCATGCCGGATGCGGTTTTTATGCTGTTGACAACTTCTATTAACAAGCATTTCTTGACCATATAGGCATGAACATGAATAAAGGGATTAAATTCTTCAGGTAGTTTTTTACATGCTTCCAAAGCATTGTCCAGAAGATTGCCGAAGATAATACAAAGGTCAAAGTCGTCAATAGGGCATTCGGGGGGAACATGTACGCTGCATTCCCAGCGAATACAGTGTTCTTTGGCTTGCTGATGTTTGTAATATACAATTGCATCTACGATACGTTTACCGGTTAGATCGTCGGCGTATTCTATATCGCCGAAATCTGCCATCTTATGCAGATAATCAGACATTTTATCCCATTCGCAATTATCAATCAGCCTTTGCAGTCCGATCACATGATTCTTGAGATCGTGGCGGAGCCGTTCCAAATTCCGGTACTGTTCTTCCAGCATTTGATAGAAGGCAGCCTGCGAGCGGTACTGCTCCTTTTTCTTCTGTTCAATATCAATTCTGTCCATACCGAACAGATAGAAGGACAAACCGCACATACAGAGCAAAGCCAGAATGCAAATACCGACATGACTAAAAATTTGATTATAATACAAGTTAAGATGATCGCTGCCACGAAACAGAATGCCGTGGCTGGCGCCGATACTGACAAAGTTCCATAAGACAATGACGCCAATGAAGGGTATGGACAGCATATTGTACCATCGGTGGAGACGTCCGGTAAAGAAATTTGTCATGTGTTTGCTCAAAAAGGATATACACTGGATGGTGCCGGCAAATACAAAGCATTCGGTCAGACAATCCAAAAGCCGGCTGATAAAAGGGGCTAATTCTATGTGCAAAGCATGCGGTATAATGAGAAGCAATATACAAAGGAATGATCCTATAAAATTCTGGAGAAGTAAGGATGCGGCAAGAAGAATGGAGGCCGCCAATATCTTTTGATTCGTTCCTGCGCGATACAACACAACAGTCCAAAGGATAAACAATCCCTGCGAGAAAAAAGGAATCAAAGATCCGACAGGATAAGGAAGCATACCGGATAGCCCGATCATATTCATTATAAAAGAGACGATTAAAAAGACAATTGGGGGAAACAGAAGGAGAAATTTTTTGTGCCGGTCAGTATAGGCAAAATGGCGGATACAAAAGCGGTGCGCAACTATGATAAAATCTATATTGTATAATAGAAACAACGTTGATTGAAACAAGAATAGCCATATTTGGTTCATAATGCCGTAATGCCTCCGTTTTTACGCATATATTCTAAGATCGCCGTACAGAACGATTCATATCTGCGTTTAGCAATTAAGATTTTCTCACCGTTATCAAGAATTGCTTCTGTCTTATTATAAACGTCTACATATTTGAGATTAAGCAGATAGCTTTTGTGACAGCGAAAGAAATCTTTATCCGATAACATGTTTTCCAACGTACCGATTTGCTCATACCATGAGAAAGCAGGATTTTTGCCGTGCGCTTCGATGAGTCTGCCGCGGATTTCAAAATATCTGATTTCATCCAGAAAAAGTTTTCTGGTTTGGCGGTCTTTGGAGACGACTATATAATCTTCAGAATGGCGGCTTGTCTTAGAGACGCATCTTAGAAGCGTGCGGCGAAGTTTTTGCTCATCAATCGGCTTTAGGAGATATTCAAACGCCTCAAAGGCAAAAGTATCGAAGACATATTGTCTGCTGGAAGATACGAAGATCAGAATTTTATCAAACATATTTTGTCGAAATAATTCTGCAGTTTTCATGCCGTCTATATCACGCATCATAATATCAAGGAAAATAATGTCAAATTGTTCCTGCGTTTGCAATAACTGACGGCCGCTGTTATATTGTTTTATTATGTGCGGAATATTTAGTTGTTCCATTATCGTCTGAATTTGTTTGCTCAGATGAAGACATTCTCTTATTTCATCATCGCAGACGGCAATCATGAGCATATGAGTCACCTGTATTTTCATGGGTTGTGGTATTGACGTATTGCAGTTTATTTATCTTTGTGTCAATTATATCGGATCAAATGATGAAAAATCTTTGGGTGATGTTCCAAGCGGCAGTTTTGATGGAATGAGCGGGAAAAGCGAAGGCTTAAGAAGCATTTGAGAATTTCTTGAGATTTATGTGGTATTATATCTAATTATACCGAAGAAAGGATGCTTATGAAACAAAAACTATTAATTGTGGATGATGAACAAGGCATTGCAGATATGATGAAAAGCTATTTTGGGCAGCAGTACGATGTGATGACTGCATACAGCGGTGTGGAGGCTTTGGAGAAAGCAGCGCAGAATCCGGATTTGATTTTACTGGATATCAACATGCCGGGAATGGACGGGCTTGCGGTCTGCCAAAGTATCAGAGAGTACGTTGCTTGTCCGATTCTATTCCTGACGGCAAGGGTGGAGTCCTCCGATAAGATCATCGGCTTTCAGGCGGGAGCGGACGACTATATCGTGAAGCCATTTGACTTAGAGGAACTTGCGGCGCGTGTGGCGGCGCACCTGCGCAGGGAGAAGCGTCGGCAGGAAAGCGGAAACGTACGTTTCTTCGGAGAGGTGGCGATTGATTATTCAGGGCGGGCGGTTACTGTGGGCGGCAAGGAGATTTCTCTGTCCAGAAAAGAATTTGATATCGTAGAACTGCTTTCGCTAAATGCAGGACAGGTGTTTGACAGAGAGCGGATTTATGAACGGGTGTGGGGAATTGACGGCGACGGGAACAGCGATACGGTCATGGAACATATCCGCAAGATCCGAGCGAAATTGGCAGCGTATACGGTTCACAGTTACATTGATACGGTCTGGGGGTGCGGCTATAAATGGAATGGATGAAAAAGATGGGTTTAAAAAAATCCTTCCTGCTGCTATCAGTGGCGGGTATATTGGCGTCGCTGTTGATCATCGGCACAACATTTGTGGTCGGAGAGACGATCACTGCCAAATATCCGAAAGGCGGCATCATCATTACGGACAAAGGTATCGTGAGAGAATTGGCGAATCCCACGAAGGAGCAGCTTCGAGTAATCAATTTGATAGCATGGCTTGAAGCATTGACCTGTGTTCTTGCGCCAGTGGGATGTTTGGGAATGGCAAGTCTTTTGTTCTACCGCTTTAAGTTAGAGATACCGATTGCGGTTTTGCAGAACGGGACGGAGCGAATCAGGGTGCATGACCTTGCGTTTACCATACCGGAAGTTTCGGGAGATGAACTGGGACAAATCTGTGGCGCATTCGAGACGATGCGGGTCGAGCTGTTACGGAGCAATCAGGAATTGTGGCGGCAGGCGGAGGAACGTAAACGTCTGAACGCGGCTTTTTCTCATGATTTGCGCAATCCGCTTACGGTGCTTAAAGGTACGGTCAAACTGATGAAGCAGGGTACGGCGGACGAACATGCCCTTGAGAGAATGGAAATATATGTGCAGCGCTTGGAGCAGTATGTGGAAGCAATGAGCAGCATACAGAGACTGGAACAGATACCGGTGCAAAAGATAACGGTGAAGTTGTCGCTATTGTGCGATGAGGTGGAGGAGACGGCAAAGCTGCTTGCAGCTGCGAATTTAAAACGTGGAGAGCAGGAACAAAATTTCGGCGAGGTATTTCGTGCACCGGATATTTTGGTTGATACCGGGGATAACAGTGCGGACGGCAGTAGACAGAGCGTGGAATTAGACCACGGTTTATTCCTGACGGTTGCGGAGAATCTGATTGGCAATGCGGTGCGGTATGCGAATAATAGGATCAGTATTCGTCTGTCGGTCTGTGAAGACAGGCAATATATGGATGACGGCAGGAAACATCTTATTATGACGGTGGCGGATGATGGGAACGGATATCCGGCGAAGCTGATTGCAGAGGGACCAAAGCCTTTCGGGAAGATGGAGGAAGATGCGTCACATTTCGGAATGGGACTTTATACAAGCAGTATGCTGTGCATGAAACATGGCGGAATGCTTGTATTGACAAATGAGGCAAACGGAGGAGCAAAGGCGACGGCAGTTTTATAGAAAACATGAAATAGACACATATTCTTGAGCATTTCTTGAGACTTAAATATTACACTCTTCTTATCTTGAAGATAAGGAGCAAAGATTGAAAATTAAAAATTTTCAATCGTGAGTTTGTGCCTGCGGCGCAAACATCGCAGGTTGAGAGAAAGGCAGGGATATTATTATGAACATTAAGGCAAAAGAGTTATCTAAAATCTACGGCAGAGGCGAGAACAAGGTTACAGCTCTCGATAAGGCAGAGATGGAAATCCGTTCGGGGGATTTTATATCCATTATGGGTCCGTCGGGCAGCGGCAAGAGTACCTTACTGCATCTGTTGTCAGGCTTGGACCATCCGACGTCCGGCAGCGTGACTTATGACGGGCAGGAGCTATACGGGATGAACGATCGGGAACTTTCGGTATTCCGGCGCCAGCGTATTGGATTTATTTTTCAACAGTTTAATCTTCTGCCTGTTTTGACGGCGCAGGAAAATATTGCGATGCCAGTACTACTAGATAAAAAACAACCGGATATGGAGTATCTGGGTGAACTTGCAAAACTACTCGGAATCAGTGAACGACTGACGCATCTGCCCCATGAATTGTCCGGAGGACAGCAGCAGAGAGTGGCAATTGCACGGGCGCTTATCGCTAAGCCAGATGTTATTTTTGCAGATGAACCGACGGGCAATCTGGACAGCAAGAGCGGCGGTGAAGTAATGGAGATGCTTCGAAATATCCGGGAAAAGATGGGTAAGACACTCGTTATTATTACGCATGATATCCGGATTGCACGTATGGCGGACAGACAGTTTGCAATTATGGACGGTGTGGTTACGGAGAATACCGCGGGGAATTAAGCGGACGGGCACAACCATGCAGCAAAATCATATATGCAATAAGTTTGCGGAAAAGGAGTAAATCATGAAATCATATTTATCATTGGCATGGAAAGAGTTAAAAGCACAGAAGGTGACTTCATTCTTAATCTTACTTGCCGTTATATTATCAACGATCGCGACTACCGCTATGGGACAGTCCGTGGGAATCTTACAATCTATGCGTGTGGAGCAGGCGGCAGGTTTAAACGGTGACCGCTATGCCACTTTTCATCAGTTGACGAAAGAACAGAGTGAAATGTTACATCAGGACCCCCGTCTGAGAGAGGTAGGTAGTCTAATCACAGTGGGGACAAAAAAAATAGAAAATAGCGGGTTGACACTTTTTTTGCGGGAATATTGTGGAGATGCGTTGGAGGCATATCCCGCTGTCGGTCGAATCAGGGAAGGACGTCTTCCGAAAGCGGCAGGAGAGATTGCGCTTTCCGGGGATGCGCTGCAATATATTGGCTTTCGAGGGAAAATCGGAGATACAATCAAGCTTTCTCTTGAGGCGACCCTGCTTATAAACGACCAGCCAAACTACGAGTATACGGCTGACTTTATCCTGACAGGAATTCTTGAAGACAATTATCTCGGTTATGTGAAGGGGATCATAAATGGTATTGTGGGGGAAGGCACGGCACAGTCGCTTTTACCGGAGCGCTACATGCGGTATTCAACGGATTTTAAGACAGTGAATACGCGAGCATTTCAAGATAACGTATATGAATTGATGCAGCAGCTTGATATTGTTGAGAGACAAGTGCAGTACAACTGGGTGCTGTTAGACGCGTTAGGAATCGATTATGCGGATAAAGAAGATGCTGCACAGGATATGGGATTTCCGTTTATGATGGCTGCCTGCGTAATGGTGGGTGCGCTGATCCTTCTGGCAGCAGGGCTGGTAATCTACAATATTCTGAAAGTGGCTGTTACGAAGAGGATAAAGGAATATGGTACGCTGCGTGCAATCGGGGGAGGAAGTAGGCAGCTCTATGCGCTGGTGACGGTACAGATTATGATACTCAGCGTGTTGGGACTGCCTCTCGGGATGCTTCTAGGCGCGCTGTCGGCAAAGGGAATTCTCGTAGCGGCGACAGGTTTTCTCAGCCCGGAACTGTTCATGGCTGATAATACGCAGCAGTTAAATGACATGATTGGGAGAAGCGGAACGGGCGGAATCTTACCGTTGACCGTAAGCGCGGCGATAACGGTTCTATTTGCCGTGCTGGCAGCATATCCGTCGGCCGCATATGCGTCCCGTGTTTCACCTACGGTCGCCATGAGCGGGCAGGCAGTGAAAGTGGTAAGGCGCAGTCGTAAGGCAAAGAAAATCCGTAATTTTGAGGCCTACTATGCGCGGTTGAACTTGAAGAGAAGCCGTGGCAGGACGGTTATTACCATTCTTTCTATTGTAATGAGCATCACGGTTTATGTGGCATTGCAGAGCTTCAGCGGTCTTTTGGATACGAGCAGAGACATACAGGCAATGAATAACGGCGACTATAGTGTAACCAATGAGACGGTGGGAATTGCGCCGGAAAAAATTGCAGAATTAGAAGAAAATGAAGCAGTCTCTAAGCTGGCAACTACCAAGCTTACTGTTTACGAACCGGATGAGAGTGGAAATAGAGATATTAATCTGGATATTGACTTACAATCAGGGGAAAGTTTTCAAGTGGCGGCATTGGATAAAGAGCGGCTGAACGGCTACAATACGCAGAGCCAAATTTCGGAAGAAGATAAGGAGGCGCTAAGAAGAGGAGAAGCATGTCTGGTGATGAACCCAATTCCTTTTGCTTATCAGGGAGAAGCAGTGGAATGTACACAGTTTGAGAAGGGGGATACGATTACGGTCAACGGCAAAAGGCTACGGGTAGCAGGCATTGTGCAAAGTCCAATTTCGATTAGTAATGAGGGATTTCTAAACGGTGTGCAGATTATTGTGATAGACGAACTTTATGATGAGTTGACGGGTGATGATAAATATTCTGAAGTATATCCGACGCTTGCGGACGATACGGAGCCGGAAGATTTCGAGGAATGGTTAAATGAGTGGTGCGAAGGTAATCCGGGAACGCACTGGCTTTCCTATCGGCAGTCGGAAGAGCAGATGGCGGAAAGTTTTGAACAGATCAGACTGTTGTGCTGGGGACTCATATTGTTTATCGGGCTAATAGGCGTTCTGAATATTATCAATACGGTTTATACAAATATTCATACGCGGGTAAATGAGATCGGTATGCAGAGGGCTGTCGGAATGAGTGCGGGTAGTCTCTACAAAACGTTTCTATGGGAAGGGGCGTACTACGGAATCATTGCATCCGTTATCGGTGCAGTCTGCGGATATATCTGTACTTTGTTTGTGGAGGCCGCGGCAAACGACGCATTACAGATTAGTGCGGTTCCAATTGCATCTATCTTGGAAGCGGCAGTCGTATCTGTGGCGGCATGTCTGATTGCCACCGCCATTCCGCTTCACGGAATCGGCAAATTGAGTATCGTGGAGTCGATTGAGGCGGTAGAATAATAACAAATAAGGGACGCCGCATTTTTTATATTATAAAAACGGGTAAGAAATCTATGAAATCTTACCCGTTTTATTATTGTTACATTATATTTGACCGAAAGCTTTTATGCGCGAAGTACTAATTCGCAGAACCGATTTTCTCACCATCTACCAAGAAAGAATCGCCGTCTTCCACAATACATACCATTGTCTTGCCGGTATTTAATTCAATTTCATTGCCGGCATCGTCATAATATCTTGTCGCACCGTAATCGGAAGTCTTCTTCCAATTCACATGAATGCCTCTGCCGTTTGTAAAGAACCAGCCGTCTCTGGTAGTGTCATGACACTGGAAAGCAAGATAACCTTTCTGGTCACGAACTTCATAATAAGTATTCTGAATCAGAATATTCTTGAAGGCAAGCTGTTTGCCGTTTGCTCTGTCTACATGAGGACCGTCCGCCTCGCCGGATAAATGCTGGAATCGGTCGTACAGACCGGTTTCTTCATTGTATACGAAGTAACAGTTTGTTACCGGATAAGTGGGGGACATGTCCACTTTGTTAGCAGTGATAGCGTTGCTGTACTGAGTCAGAGTATTAGGCAGATCGCTGGGTGCAAATTTATAATGCTGCTCATCGGAATAGCCGTCACGGTACTCTAAATCATAACCGAGTTTATTGATGTCCGCCAGAATACCTTTCGTATCTACATAAGCATTATCGGTAGAGTTATTGGTGTCGCTTGCGCGCCAGAAGTTACTGCTGGAAAGTCCGTCGATATCTTCTGTATCAGGACGATTGATAACTTCATCTATGTAGAAAGGACCACCGAAATGAATGTAGAATGCATCCCACTCAAAAGACCAATATACATAGTAGTCACGGCAGCTTCTTACGTTGCCAAGCCTGTCAAAGTTTGTCCAGTCTTGAAAGAGCGCCATCAGTCGGGTAATACTTCCTTCCACATTACACTCATACAAAACATCAGCTTGAGAAATACCGTATTGAGATGCCGTCTTAGTATTAGGAATCATAACGGTAATCGGTCTTGTGTTATTAACTTCTTCCGTTACCCATTCGTTTGTAATACGGCTGCGAACCATTCCGTCTTCCGGAGGAAGGTCCTCGTCTGTTTCTGGTTCTGGCGTTTCTTCTGGCTCTTCTATAACTTGCGGTTCATCCACGTCATCAATCACTTGTTCAACGACAGGATCTGCGACTACTTCTGTCTCTTCTTTTCCACAACCAAATAATAAAAGAGTAGAAGATAAAGCTACAAGAAAGAGTACCTGCATTCTTTTCATCTTTAATCTTCTCCTTTTTTCTAATCTTATTAGTAACCAACTGCACCTAGTATATCATAACTAAAAGGTGGAGTCACTAGAAAAAACTTGAAAAAATCTACAAACTTAGCTTGCTTTTGGGTTTATAATTGCATAATTTTGCCATAGGTTGTAGAATATAAATCAGCATAAGAAAAGAAGTCTGGAGGGCAATATGAAGAAAGTGATAGTGACCGGCGCGAACGGACAGTTAGGGCGCGCTATCAATGAATTGTATGCGGGAAATCCGGAATACGAACTGATTAATACGGATGTGGGAGAACTGGATATTACGAACGTGGACAAGGTATTGGAATTCGTGCGGGGAATCCGACCTTACGCGATTATTAATTGTGCGGCATATACGGCGGTAGAAGCATGTGAGAATGAGGAGGACCTCGCTTTTCGCATTAATGCGATCGGTCCGAGGAATCTAAGTATTGCGTCGCAGGAAACGGGTGCCAAGCTGATGCATGTTTCTACGGATTATGTATTTGACGGTAACGGGCACAGACCGTACGTTGAGACTGATCCGGTAGGTCCGCAGGGAGCATACGGCAGGACAAAGCTTGCCGGTGAGAATTTTGTGAAAGAGTTTTGCCATAAGCATTATATTGTCCGCACAGCATGGCTGTACGGGGACGGTAAGAATTTTGTCAAGACGATGTTACGTTTGTCAGAGACAAATGATAAAGTAAGAGTGGTAAAAGATCAGGTCGGTTCGCCCACGAGTGCCGCCGAGCTGGCGAAGGCTATCGCGTATCTTCTGCCTACCGACAATTACGGGCTGTTCCACGGAACATGTGAGGGCGACTGCAGCTGGGCGCAGTTCACGGAGGAGATTTTCCGGCTGGCGGGTAAGAGCACGACAGTGGAGGCGATCACTTCAGAAGAATACGGTGCGGCGGTGAAACGTCCGGCGTATTCGATCTTGGAAAATTATATGCTGAAAATGACGACGGATTTTATGTTTTCCGATTGGCATGATGCGATTGCAGAATATTTAAAGACGTTATAATAAACTTTACACCATCTTATTTTTGTGAGAAAATAACCCATATAATATAGGAAAGGAATATATTTTAATATGCAGAAAATAGCGTTGATTACAGGAATCACAGGTCAGGACGGTTCATATCTGGCGGAGTTTTTGTTAGAAAAAGGATACGAAGTGCATGGTTTGATACGAAGACTCAGTATTTCTAACACGGCGAGAATAGATCACCTGATTCATTCCGACTATCATAAAGTTAAATTTTTTATTCATTATGCAGATACGACAGATTCCAGCAATCTGATGAGACTGATTGCGGAAATCCGTCCTACCGAAGTATATAATCTGGCGGCGCAGTCCCATGTCGGCGTGTCATTTGAGGTGCCGGAGTATACGGCGGAAGCGACGGGGGTGAGTACCTTGAAACTGCTCGAGGCAATCCGCGTCAATGGCGGAACATGCAGATTCTATCAGGCGTCTACTTCGGAATTATTCGGCGGTATTCCAGAGACGGCGCCGCAGAGTGAGAAAACGCCTTTCTATCCCAAGAGCCCTTACGGCGCGGCGAAGCTGTATTCTTACTGGATTACGGTAAATTACAGAGAATCCTACAATATGTTTGCATGTAACGGTATTTTGTTTAATCATGAATCTCCGAGACGCGGTGAAAATTTCGTGACAAGAAAAATTACGCTGGCGATTGCAAATATCATAGCAGGCAAACAGGACAAGCTTTCTCTCGGTAATATGAACGCGAAGAGAGACTGGGGATTTGCTGGTGACTATATCAAAGGAATGTGGCTGATGCTTCAGCAGGATAAGCCGGATGACTATGTGCTTGCAACCAATGAAACGCATACGGTCAGGGAATTTGTGGAAGCGGCATTCGATGAACTCGGTATTCAGATTCGCTGGGAGGGAAGCGGTGTTGACGAGAAAGGATACAATGCGTCGACCGGGAAGTTATTAGTTGATGTGAATCCGGAGTTTTACCGTCCGGCAGAAGTTGAGTTCTTATGGGGCAATTGCGAGAAGGCTGAGAAAGAACTGGGCTGGAAGAGGGACGTTGATTTCAAAGCTCTGGTTGCCATGATGATGGATTCCGATCTGAAAGCTATTGCAGGTATGAGCTGCGAAGAATATAAGCAGAAGAACAGCTAACCGGGTAGACGGATAAACAGACAAGAGAAAGGCATGGATATCTATGCTGTCAGTGATCGCGATATGGATTTATATGTTTCTCACCACTTTCCCTGTCGGATACGGAATCATGTACGCAGTCACACGGGGGACGAAGTACCGCGTGAAGCACATCGACACCTATCTGATATGCGGGCTTGCAGGCGTTACGGTATATGCGCAGTTTGTCAGTCTGTTCGGACCTGTCGGTCTTGTGGCCAACGTAATCTTATGCGCAGTCAACCTATTGGCTGCGTGGGTATGTCGGCATGAACTTGGCAGTATGACGCGGGAAGTGTGGGGTAATATACGGGACAACCGATTAGGGGAAAGAGGGAGGATGCTTGGCATACTCTTCCTCTTTTTACTATTTGCATATGGCGCCTCGCGGGGCATCATTCATTACGATACGGGCCTGTATCATGCGCAGAGTATCAGATGGATTGAGGAATACGGCGTTGTCAAGGGGCTTGGCAATCTGCATTGCAGGCTGGCGTACAACAGTTCTTCCTTTGTTTTGTCGGCACTGTACAGTATGGCATTTCTTGGTGGACAGTCATATCACTGCGCAGCAGGCTGGCTGGCCCTTCTGCTGGCGAAGGTATGTATTGAAGTGATAGGAATGCAGCGGAAGGGGACATTACGTTACGGAAGGCTGCGGGCGAGTGACTTTGCGAAGGTGATGGGCATTTATTATCTGGTCAATATTTTTGATGAGATGATTTCGCCGGCGTCCGATTATTTTATGGTGCTGCTTGCTTTCTATATCATAATCCGCTGGCTGGAGCTGCTGGAGGAGAACGTACAGTCCGCATTGCCTTATGCGATGCTTAGCGTGCTGGGAGTATTTCTGATGACGGTGAAGTTGTCGGCGGCATTGATCCTTCTTTTGGTTATTTATCCGGCGTATTATTTGGTAAAGCGTAAGAGCTGGCGAGAAATCGCCAAATATATCATATTGGGATTCGTGACGGTATTGCCGTTTATTATAAGAAATATATTGCTGTCCGGCTGGCTGGTTTATCCGTTTACACAGATCGATTTGTTTGATGTGTTATGGAAGATTCCAAAGGGTGTGGCAGATTACGACGCGAAAGAAATCCAAGTCTGGGGCAGAGGATACGCAGATGTAAATCGGTATGATATTTCTGTGAAGGAATGGATGCCGGAATGGTTCGGGTCGCTGGCAGGCAGTGACAAGTTATTTGTACTTGCGGCTGTTGCTTCGGTATGTATTCTGTTTGTATATGCTGTCGGTATGTTGTGCAGACTATGGAAAGGAAGATGGGATATCTTCCTCGTGCAGATTACCGTGGCGGGATCTTTTGCCTTCTGGCTGTGTACATCTCCGCTGATTCGATACGGCTGTGTTTATGTGTACCTGACCCCGGCGGTTATTCTGGGCGGCATATATGATAAGCTGCTGTCCGGTGCAGAGGAGCGAAGGCGGACGGGGACAATTTCTTTCAGATGGAAAATGCTCAGGACGTGCGGGATTGTGGCGGTGTGGTTTTTGTTTGGGTATAAATGTGCGGCGCTCGGTGGGGAAATCATGGGTTCCTTTGTGAACGATTACTGGATTGCACAGAAGGATTATGAAAACTACAAGACGCAGTCTTATCAGATAGAAGGGATAGATTTCTATTATCCCGTGCAGGGCGATCAGGTGGGATATGACAGTTTCCCGTCTGCGCCGGTGAGAACAGAAGTGAGATTCTTAGGACAGAATATCGGGGACGGATTTGCCTCCGGAAATTAAATATTTGAAAGAAGGCAGAGAGCCTTAGAAATGGAGATGACGTGGAAATGAACAAAACGGACAAAATCTATGTTGCAGGACACAGAGGACTGGTGGGCAGCGCTATTGTAAGAAACTTGGAGGCAAAGGGCTACCATAATATTATCGGCAGGACACATAGAGAGTTAGATCTTACAAGTCAGCAGGCTGTGAGGGATTTCTTTGAGGCAGAGAAGCCTGACGTGGTGGTGCTCGCAGCAGCGAAGGTAGGCGGAATCAACGCTAATAACACGACCCCGGCGGAGTTTGCATATGAGAATATGCAGATTCAGTGTAATGTGGTTAAATGCTGTCATGATTATCAGGTAAAGAAGCTGCTGTTTTTGGGAAGTACATGTATTTATCCTAGAATGGCTCCGCAGCCGATACCGGAGGACGCTCTTTTGACTGGTTTGCTTGAAGAGACAAATGAAGCGTATGCGATTGCCAAAATTGCCGGGCTTGAAATGTGTAAATTCTTTAAGAGGCAGTACGGCGATGACTTCATAAGCTGCATGCCGACCAACCTGTACGGTCCGTATGACAACTACGATCTGCAGGGCTCGCATGTTATGCCTGCGATGATTCGCAAATTCCATGAGGCGAAGATAAGCGGCTCCCCGACGGTAGAGTTGTGGGGAACGGGTACGCCTCTCCGGGAATTCCTGTATGTGGATGATATGGCTGACGCCTGTGTATATCTGCTTGAAAATTACAGTGGGGAGCAGCATGTGAATGTCGGAACCGGTAAAGAGGTTACAATCAAAGAACTTGCAGAGACGGTGCAGAGGGTAGTGGGATATCAGGGTGAGATCGTATGGAACCATGATATGCCGGATGGTACGCCGCGCAAACTGACGGATGTGACCAAACTGCATAATCTGGGCTGGAAACACAAGATTGAACTGGATGAAGGCGTACAACTTGCATATGATTGGTTTAAGGAAAACGTAAATTCAGCAAGAATGTAGGCGATAACTTACAATATACATAATATGGATTGTTTGATATTATGTATATATGCAATACAACTACACGAATAATGCAATGCGCAAGAAGGAGTAAAAAGGGAATGATACAAGAAAATATTTTGTCCGGCCAGAATCTGGAAAAGGAGATTTCCGAGTTTATGTTGGAGTTGGGCATACCTGCGCATTTGCGAGGGTATCAGTACTTAAGAAGCGCGGTGGAGATGTGTACGGAAAATATGGAATTAGTCGGCAGCGTCACGAAACTCCTATATCCGGATCTGGCAAAGGTTTATCATACGACAGATCAAAAGATTGAACGCGCTATCAGGAATGCCATTGAGGTTTCTTGGGAGCGGGGCAACGGTGAGCTATTTGAGCAGTTGTTTGGCTACTGTAATTCGCGGGAGTACAGCAGACCTACAAACAGTGAGTATATTGCGACGGTGGCAGACTATATCCGATTGAAATGCGGGTTGGTATAACTGCCGGGGAAAGGAAGAGAGAGGTCTCTTCCTTTTTTTGTTTATTTATGCTAAAATATGAGCATATATGTGAAAGGCACGGTATGCGGAATGAAATTACTCAGCGTGATAGTACCTTGTTATAATGAAGAAGAGAATATTAGGGATTTCTATGATGAACTGTTTAAGAATACCCCTTTCTTTCATGAAAAAGAAATTGACGTGGAATTAATCTATATTGACGACGGTTCCGGGGATCACACGGTGGATGAAATCAAGAAACTGCACGAAGAGGACGATAGGGTGCATATGGTTTCTTTTTCCAGAAATTTCGGTAAAGAGGCGGCAATTTACGCCGGGCTGCAGAAGGCTAAAGGGGATTTGGCGGTCTTGATGGATGCGGACTTACAAGATCCTCCGTCGCTTCTGCCAGACATGTATGCGTATATTGAGCAGGGATACGACTCTGTGGCGACCAGACGTGTTACCAGAAAAGGTGAGCCGCCGGTCAGATCTTTTTTTGCAAGGATGTTCTACCGTATCATGAATAAAATATCCAAGACGGAAATCGTGGACGGAGCGAGAGATTATAGACTCATGACAAGACAGGTGGTGAACGCGATTCTTGCCATGTCGGAGTATAACAGATTTACCAAGGGAATTTTCGGATGGGTAGGTTACGAGACGAAGTGGCTGGAGTATGAGAATATCGAACGCAAGAAGGGTGAGACAAAATGGTCTTTCTGGAAACTGTTTGTCTATTCTCTGGAAGGGATTACCGCCTTCTCTACAATGCCGCTTACGGTTGCCGCGGTGATGGGCGCGCTGTTTTGTGTGATGGCGTTTGTGCTGATTGTCGTGATTATTGTGAGAACGCTGATTTTTGGGGATCCGACTTCGGGATGGCCATCCATGGTATGTATTATTCTGCTTGTCAGCGGCGTGCAATTGTTCTGTCTTGGTATAGTGGGACAATATTTATCCAAGACTTATATGGAAGTGAAGAAGCGTCCGATTTATCTTGTGAAAGAGGACTTATAAACTAGGACGACACAGAATATTCAGCTAAGAGGAAATTACTATGAGTGAAAGAGTCAGCATTATCGTGCCGGTTTACAATGCGGCATCGTATATTGCAGAGACGATTGCCATGGTCGTAAAGCAGACATATTCGGACTGGGAACTTTTGCTCGTAGAGGATTGTTCTCCTGACAAGAGCGCTGATTTTGTAAGGAGTACGCTCGGAATGAACGGGTTTGAAAGGAGATCTGTAAGCCGACAGGATATGCAGGCGGTAGAAGAGTATGCAGACGCTTTTGGAAGACGGGCAGCGCTTATATGCAAAGAGAAGAACGGGGGCGCCGCCGCCGCGCGAAATGCGGGGCTTCATATGGCACAGGGCAGATATATAGCCTTTTTGGATGCGGACGATGTCTGGTATCCGGAGAAATTGGAGAAGGAATTGTGCTTTATGAAGGACAAGCAGGCGGGATTCGTGTTCTCGGCTTATGAATTCGGAGACGAGCAGGCAAATCCTACGGGCAAAGTGGTACATGTTCCGACGGAACTTACTTATAAGCAGGCTCTTTCGAGGACGATTATCTTTACAACGACGGTTTTATTCGACCGGAATAAGATTCCGATGGATTTGATGAGAATGCCTGATGTGGCGAGCGAGGATACTGCTACATGGTGGCAGATACTGCGAGCGGGATATAAGGCTTACGGGTTAGACGAAGTGCTTGCGGTTTACCGCAGACCGGCGAAATCTCTGTCATCAAATAAATTTGTGGCTATGAAGCGCATATGGAATCTGTATCGCAGACAGGAGAAGTTGTCTGTGATTGCCGGTGCGCGTTATTTTGTTTTATGGGCGTATCGGGCGGTTGCCAGACGGTTGTAGCTAAAGAGGTGTAGGATTATGAAACGGATAGAATCTTTAAAAAGGCTTATCATATTGCAGCTATCATTTATCGGATTGCTTATTCATACGGCGGTATATGCGTATTTCTGGTTTGAAGAATACTATCCGTATTTATTGTATCACCGCAAAGCCAATTTCTTCTTTAAAGGTCATATTCTTATTATCCTGATTTATTTTGTGCTGCTGTTTTTCTTTGCAAGCACTTACGGTGTATTGAAGATAGGCTATTTGAAGCCGACCGATGTATTTATATCGGAATTTTTTTCATTATTGTTTGTAAATGTCATTTCTTATTTTCAGATATCGCTGATGGCGAATTGGGTTGTTCATGTCAAACCTATTGCCGAGGCAATGTTCATCCAGACAATTTTCTCGATCGTGTGGGTGTTTGTGTGCAATACATGTTATTTCAAGGCGTTTCCGCCAAGAGCGATATTGATTATCCACGGCGAGAGACCGATCGACGATATCGTAGCGAAGTTCGAGTCGCGTAAGGAGAAATATGAAATAGGCCGGACGATCAATATCAAGGAAGGCATAGAGCGCATCAAGCAGGAGATCGCAGGGGATTACGGCGCGGTTGTATTGTGGGATATTCCTGTCGCTGACCGCAATTATCTGTTGAAATACTGTTACAGCCGTTCGGTGCGCGTCTATATGATGCCGAAGATATCAGATGTACTGGTGAAGGGCGCCGACCAGCTTCATCTGTTTGACACACCGATTTATCTGACAAGAGAATATGCGCTGAAGATAGAACAGCGGCTTGCCAAGCGGATGATTGATCTGGTATGTTCGATTCTGCTTCTGATTATTGCGTCGCCTTTCATGCTGATTACGGCGATTGCGATTAAAGCCTATGACGGCGGCCCCATCTTGTATAAGCAGGTCAGATGTACGATAGGACGTAAAGAATTCTATATATTGAAGTTTCGCAGTATGAGAGTGGATGCGGAGAAGGACGGCGTGGCGAGACTGGCGTCGAAGAATGATTCCCGTATTACGCCCGTAGGAAAATTCATCCGCACGACGAGAATTGATGAGTTACCGCAGTTATTTAATATATTAAAAGGCGATATGTCCTTTATCGGACCGCGGCCGGAGAGACCGGAGATCATAGACCAGTACATGGAGGAGATGCCGGAATTTGCTTTCCGTATGAAAGTAAAGGCAGGGCTGGCAGGATATGCACAGGTGTACGGCAAGTACAACACGACGCCTTACGACAAACTGAAACTGGATCTGACTTATATCGAGCAGTATTCGGTATGGCTGGACCTTAAATTAATGCTTTTGACGTTAAAGATTCTTATTAAACCGGAGAGCACGGAAGGCGTAGACAGTACGCAGACTACAGCAATGAAGTAACGATAGACCGTGTTGGAGAAATGATTATGCAGCAAATCGCGTATGCCGATGCAGGCATGGATATGAAAAAACTGGGGCTTTGCTTTATACGGAAAAGCTGGATCGTACTCGCTGCGGCAGTAATTGGCGCGCTGTTTGGGGGTATCCTATATACGATTGTTCGCATAGTGCCGGAAGCAGAGCGTGAATATCAGGCAGTATCCAAGATTTATCTGGATTTTGCGGCGGATGAGACCGGGGAGGTCTATCAGGCATATAACGGCTACACATGGAATGATCTGATGGCGACGAATCCGATTCTTGACGTGACAATGGAATTTCTATCGCCGGATTATACGCGGGAAGAAGTTACGGCGGCTACGAAGGCAGAGATTCTGTCTGACTTAAGGCTGCTGACACTTACAATTACTGCTCACGATGCGGACAGATGTAATGCAATACAGGAGGCATCGGAGAAGTCTCTCGTGCAGCAGGGCGAGACTGCCAAGGAATTTAAGAATATTACGGTAATACGGTCTGTTCCGGCTGTGCTCGTGACGGCGGACGACCGGACGTTACAGGCTGTGCTCATAGGTTTAGCAGTCATGACCATACTGACATTGTTCAGCATGTTGTTTTACTATGTGCTCGATGACCGCATTCTCATAGCCGGTGATTTGAAGGTTGTGACAGACGCAGCGTTTGTCGGTTATGCTAAAGCATCGGGAATGTTTGGTGAAGACTACGAGAATAATTTGTCGTACCTGCGTCAGGAATTTGGCGAAATCAGCATCCTGCCCGTCAGCGGACCGGAGAAGAGAGAAGGTGCGGCGAAGGACAAAGCAGGGGGAGTCGTCGTTACCGTAGCGTATGGCAAAGTACATGCAGCATACCTTGGTTATGTGCTGGAACAGTTGAAGTTAAGGGAATGCAGAGTGGCAGGTATCGCGATCAGCGGTGCAGATGAAAAGTTCCTGAACAAATATTATGGACATGTATTTGGCGGGAAGAAGAAAGACGCCGCCGTATAACAGGGTATAACGGGTGACGGTTATGAAGATACAGCTTTTGGTGTCGGCAGTGGATAAAGACGCAGCCGCTTTGATTGAACAAATGCATATAAGCACTGACGCCGTAATTGTAAACCAGTGCGACCGCTATGGGTATGAGGAGAAGATTCATTGCGGCCATAGAGTGCAGGTTTTCTCTATGCCGGAGAGAGGCGTGGGATTAAGCCGTAACACCGCGCTGTTACATGCCGATACCGACGTGTGTGTGTTTACGGATGAAGATATTGTGCTCTCCGAAGACTACAAAGAGAAGATTCGAAAGGCGTATCAGGATATACCTGATGCGGATATGATTCTTGTCAATGTGAAAGTGGCGCCTTCCAGACGGACATACTGGAATGAGGACGTTCACCGGATCACATACCGCAATTACGGAAGATATCCGGCATACAGCATTACTGCAAAGTATGACGCGCTGCTGCGTGCCAACGTGCACTACTCACTGCTTTTTGGCGGCGGAGCAAAATACAGCAACGGAGAGGACAGTCTTTTTATAAAGGATTGTCTGAAAGCCGGGTTGAAACTCTATTCCCACACGGTCTGCATCGGGGAGGAAATCGAGAGGAAGTCTACTTGGTTTAACGGGTATCATGAGAAATTCTTTAAGGACAGAGGTGTTTTGTACCGCTATCTGTACGGCTGGCTGGCGCTTCCGCTGTCGCTTCGATTCCTGCTGGCACACAAGGAAGAAATGTGCAGGGATATTTCGGTGAAGCAGGCGTATGCATGGATGAAGGACGGAGTGAGGGAAGCAAAAGGATAACAGCGCAGAGAGCGGGAAGGAGAATGCTATATGACCTTCAGCATTATTGTAGTGTGCTTAAACGCAGGGGACAAACTGCGGGAGACGATTGACAGTATCCGCAGCCAGACAGAGCAGGATTACGAGGTGATCGTTAAGGACGGCGGTTCTACTGACGAAATTACGATAAAATATTTTGATGATGAATTAAAGAGCCTTGCGCTGTATCATTCTCATCAGTTCTGCTTCGTGCAGAAGAAAGATGCCGGTATCTATGACGCCATGAATCAGGCGATTTCCCATGTACAAGGGGATTACATTTTCTTTTTAAACTGCGGCGATGTCTTTTATGATAAGAATGTGCTGAAACGGGTCAGGGAACGGATTGAGCAGTTTGGAGCAATGCGGGAAACGCGGAGCGCGGATTTGCCAGAAACACGCCGGTGCATTTTCTACGGAGATATTTACGAGCGAATGACGGACACGCTTGTGCAGTCCAACCCTGTGATTGACGACTTTGCATGTTACCGTAATCTGCCATGTCATCAGGCATGTTTCTATGATGCAGGACTGTTTCGGACAAGAGGTTTCGATACTTCTTATGATGTGAGGGCGGATTACGAGCATTTTCTGTGGTGCTATTACAAAGTCCATGCTAAGACGGTATATATGCCGATGACCGTGGCACGCTATGAAGGAGGAGGATTCTCTGAGTCGCGGGATAATGAGAGGCGTTCGAGGCGTGAACACAAAGATATTACAGGTAAATATATGCCGGCTTCAAAAGTGCGAAAATATCGTCTGATCATGATGCTGACGCTTGCGCCAGTAAGGACATGGATTGCGAGAAATCCCGTGACGGCAGGGATATACCAGACGATTAAGAGAAAAGTAATATACAGAAATAAATCCAGATGACAATTGACAATACTTCGGAGGGAAGAGACATGAAAGTACTATGGGTATGTAACATTATGCTTCCTACAATCGCCAGACAGCTGGGAACTTCCTACAGCAGCAGAGAGGGCTGGCTGAGCGGACTGTTAGAGAGGGTTGTACAGGAGCAGGGATGGAATCGTATTGAATTGGGCATTGCGTTTCCGGTAGACGAGGAGATGGGGAATTTTCACCGCCAGTTGCAGCTTGGGGAGAACACGACGTGCCACTGCTATAGTTTTTTGGAGAACTTAAATACACCAGAGGTATATGATGACGGATTAGAAACACGTTTTAGTGAGATACTGGAAGATTTTAAGCCGGATATCCTGCATGTGTTCGGCACAGAGTTTCCGCATACGCTCGCGTGCATCAAAGTTTACGGACGGCCGGAGAGGACGTTGGTGGGTATACAGGGAGTGTGCAGCGCCATTGCGGAGGAATATATGGCTGACCTGCCGCCGAAAGTGCAAAGACAAGTGACTCTGCGCGACAGAATCAGACATGACAGTATCAAGCAGCAGCAGAAGAAGTTTAAGAAACGCGGTGAGAATGAGAAAAAAGCGCTGCTCTTGACGGGTAATGTTGCGGGTAGAACGGATTTCGATATCACACAGACACAGAAGATGAATCCGGAAGCGAAATATTATTATCTGAATGAGACTCTGCGGGGAATTTTCTATCATGATAGATGGAAGAGAACGACATGCAGACCGTACAGTATCTTCTTAAGTCAGGGAGATTATCCGTTGAAAGGGTTTCATTATCTGTTACGGGCTCTGCCGAGAGTATTGGAACAATTCCCTGACGCGCACGTCTATGTGGCGGGCAATAATATTATTGAGAGCGGTACTTTGCAGGACAGACTGAAGCTGTCGGCATATGGCAAATATCTTAGGAAACTGATTAAGGAGAATAATCTCGGTGATAAGATTACGATGCTGGGTAAGTTGACGGCAGAGGAGATGAAAGAACAGTATCTGCAAAGTCATCTCTTTGTATTGCCGTCAGCGTTAGAGAATTCTCCTAATTCACTGGGGGAAGCGATGTTACTTGGCGTGCCCTGCGTGGCGGCGGATGTAGGCGGGGTACATAACCTGCTGACGGACGGCGGGGACGGTATGCTCTATCCTGCGGGAGACGTGGAAGCACTGGCAGACCGGATGATAGAAATCTTTACGAAGGAAGCTATCGTGGAGCGGTTCTCGGACAATGCCAGAAAACATGCGCGGGTTAACCATGACGCGGACCAGAATTATTACCGCCTGATACACATCTATCGGGAGATATTATCATGACATTTACCTTTGTGTCTAATTATATTAATCATCATCAGATTCCTTTATGTGAGGCGCTTTATCAAAGGCTGGGTGAAGACTATACGTTCATCCAGACGATGCCGATGGAGGAAGAGCGCGTGGCTATGGGGTGGGGAGTGGATTTAAACAAACTTCCATATGTGCAGTGTCTGTATGAGAAGGAGTACGACTGCCTTAAGAAAATAGCCGAGAGTGATGTGGTACTGTTCGGATGGACGGGCAGGGAAGACATTGTACAGTCCAGACTTGAGACCGGGAAGACAACTCTTCGCGTCAGTGAGCGTCTGTACAGGGAAGGACAGTGGAAAGCGGTCTCTCCCCGGGGCCTGATCGCGAAGTACGCGGAACATATCAAGTATCGCGATCAAAATGTGTGTATGTTGTGTGCCGGCGCTTATACGGCGTCGGATTTCCGTCTGATTGGCGCGTATCCCGGTAAGATGTTCAAATGGGGATATTTTACATCGCTGCGTCTTTACGCAGACGAAGAGTTTGAGGTGATGAAGCCGCAGGACGGAACGCTCCATATTGTGTGGGCGGGCAGGTTTATTCCTCTGAAGCATCCGGAATATGTGGTTCGTCTTGCAAAGACGCTGCGCGGCAGAGGGTATGATTTCCGGATTCATATGCTGGGTGACGGAGAGTTGGAGCCAGTCGTCAGACGCGATGTGGAGAGTTCGGGGCTGTCGTCATATATCCGTTTGTACGGTTATACGGCGCCGGAACAGGTGCGCGACGTGATGGAGAAGTGTCATATCCATCTTTTCACAAGCAATTATCTGGAAGGATGGGGAGCCGTTATTAATGAGGGCATGAACAGCGGGTGCGTGGAAGTGGTAAACGCGCAGGTGGGCGCTGCGCCGTATTTGATTCGGCATGGAGTAAACGGTCTTGTTTATCCGGATGATAATTATGAGAAAATGGAAGAACTCGTTCTGGAGCTTTTTGCCGATTTCCCGAGGTATCGGAAGTTGGGACGCGCCGCGTATGAGACGATACGCGATATATGGAATGCGGAACATGCGGCAAAAGAACTTGTGAGGTTTGCGGAAGGCTTATTGCATGGAGACATCGCGCCTGCACAAAGTGGACCTTTGAGCGTGGCGGAGCCTGTAAGACCGGGTAAAATGTACAGGGCGATGATAGACGGAGTGATATAAAAGTGGCTGAGAAAATCAGTGTGATTGTACCGGTATATAATTCCATAGACTGTCTGGAAAGATGTGTAGAATCTATTTGCGCGCAGACGCATGTTGATTTAGAGATTCTTCTTGTAGACGACGGTTCTACAGACGGTACGGATAGATTATGCGAGCAGCTTGCGCTAAAGGATTGCCGTATCAGGACATACCATAAGAAGAACGGCGGCGCTTCCTCTGCGCGCAATATGGGCATCAAGCTGGCGACAGGAGAATATCTCGGCTTCGTGGACAGCGACGATTATATTGAGCCGGATATGTATGAACTGATGATCACAGCCATGTTGATGAAAAAAGCGCCGATTGTCCAGATTTCCAGAGACGAGCTGGACGAAAGCGGTGCGCGCCTTCCGGATGTGTGCATACCGCCTGCCGGGGAAGCGTTCTGTACGACGCAGGATTTTATCAGAGATTTGCTGCTGCATAAAGGAGACTGCTCTTTCTGTACGAAATTGGTCAAACGTTCCCTTTTTGATCATCATAGATTTCCGGAAGGGGTGTTGAACGAGGACTTCAGTCTGCTCATAGAGATGCTGCAGGAAATCGACGGTGTTCTGATTCTGCCTAAGCAGTGCTATCATGTGGTTTGCCGTAAACAAAGCACCACAAGAAGCAGAACGCAGGACAGTTTCTCGCGGGTATTTCTGGATATTGTTGATAACGCTGACAAGATACAGGAACTGGTTGACCGGAAATATCCGGGACTACATTCTTATGCGGTGCGTTTCAATCTATATCAGAGGCTGGATTATCTGCTTCATGTGCCGATATCGCAGATGACGAAAGACAATGCATTTTATCGTTGTGTGAAAAAATATTTGCGAAGACATCTGTGCGACAGTGTCATAAATCCTTATCTGACAGGGAAAAATAAAATATATCTGCTGCTTTTGACGATAGCGCCTAAGACGGTCAGGAAAGTTCATGCAGGGAAGATGAAGGCATCGCGGCAAAAGACATGAACGGGAGATAACAGGAAACAAAGATGGGACAGCGGCAAAACAGCGGTAGTTTAAAAAGGTATATAAATAAAGAAAACCGTAAATACCTCATAGCGTTTCTGATAATCTGGGTGGTGCAGATGGCGGCCGCCTTTTATTTCTGTACGCAGAAACAAGGATTTCATGAGGACGAATATTATACCTATTACGCCACGGCGCGTACGAACGGATTCTATGTGGAAGACGGGCAGTGGATGGACAGGGAAACTTACCGCAATGAGTTTGTAGTGCTTCCGGACCAGCGTTTTCAATATGGACTGGTGAAACTGATTCAATCATGGGATGTGCATCCGCCCATGTATTACTGGCTGTTTCACACGTCGGCGTCCTTGGCTCCGAACGTATTCTCCAAGTGGATCGGGTTGTCGGTTAACCTTATCCTGCACGGTATCAATCTTATTTTACTGACATATTTGTCATATTTAGCCGGCGGACAGGATAAGAAAATATCACTTCTTGTCACGTGTTTCTACGGACTTACGCCTGCCGCGTTAAGCGGCGTGGTGTTTATCAGAATGTACGAGATGCTGACGATGTTTGTGCTGTTGTGTGCGGTTCTTCATGTGCGAGCGGCACAAAGCTATGGAAAAAAACTGTCTGTCGGAAAGTGTCTGATACCGATGGCGGTAGTGACTTATGCGGGATTTCTGACTCAGTATTACTATTTTATATTTCTTTTCTTTCTGGCAATCGCCTTTGGGGTGTGGCTTCTGTGGAGGGACAGAAATCTTTGGAACTGTATCAGATACGGTATCGCGCAAGGCAGTGCGCTGATACTTGCATACCTGACCTATCCGTCATGTCTTGGTCAGATGTTCCGCGGGCAGAGGGGAGCGCAGGCAACGGAGAATTTCTTTGACGTATCTAACACGTTTGAGAGAATCGGATTTTTCTTAAGTCTCATGAACGGGTATGTGTTCGGGCGGCTTCTCTGGGTCTTGACTGCGCTTGTCGTCGTACTTGCCGCGGCGGCGTTTGTTATAGCGACGTGGTGGGGAAGCAAGGCTGGCAGCGACGCTGGCAGTGATGATAGGCGGGAAAAAACAAGGCATGTCAAGAAGTTAGTGACAGAAGGCAAAATAAAACATGAGTCCGGCGGCTCCGGAACAGGATATCGGATGCTTGTATTTGCGGTATTAGGATATTTCCTGACGGTTTCTAAGACGGCGCTTCTTCTTGGCGGGACGTCCGTCCGCTATCAGCTTCCGGTTTACGGTATTGTTGTGTTGCTGGTTTTTGCGGGAATTAAGGAACTTTATGACCGGGCGTCGGCAGGATTTGCCATGCACTGTCAGGAGGCGCAGGAGAAGTGCCGGTATGCGGCTGCCATCTTTGCGGGTGCGGGTAAGAAATATATTGGAATAACGGGCGTCGCGTTCTGCGTGGTGATGCTTATCATAGGACACCGGACGGGCGGGGTGGAATTTCTCTATCCGGAGGATTCCGAACAGGTGGCGTTTGCCGAAGAATGCGCGGCAAAAGACATCCCTGCGGTTTATCTGTATGATCAAGGTGAAGAATGGTGTATCTGGGACGTGGCAAACGAACTGTTTGCCTATCCGGCGGTGTATTTTGTTGATGGACAGAGGGGAGCGCAGGGAGAAGCGTTTATCGATGATGAGAGAATACGGAATGCGGAAGAGTTGGTGGTGTATCAGTCAAAGGGATCATACAGCGGCGAGGCGCCTGTGGGCATTGTCTTTGGCAATCAGCGTGGGATAGACGCCAGCCGGCATGTTTTCTCGGAAAAGTACTGCGACGTGTATTATTTCTATATAGATGAATGATTGCAAACAGATTTTTGCTATGATATACTAGTGAACGATGTAAAAGATTTCATTATAATGCGGAGGAAAATTCATGTTAAATAATAAAACGATTCTGGTGACGGGAGGAACGGGTTCTTTCGGAAAATGTTTTTCCAGATATGTATTGACACATTATGAACCTAAGAAAATCATTATTTATTCCAGAGATGAATTTAAGCAGTGGGTGATGGCGGACGAGTTTAAAGAATATGCGGATAAGCTGCGGTTCTTTATCGGGGACGTAAGAGATGTTGAGCGGCTTAAGAGAGCATGCGAGGGCGTTGATTATATTATACATGCGGCGGCATTAAAGCAGGTGCCGGCATGTGAGTACAATCCCAACGAGGCGATTAAGACAAATATTCATGGAGCCATGAATGTGATCGACGCGGCGCTGGACTGTGGTGTGAGCAGGGTGGTAGCGCTGTCAACTGATAAAGCGGTTAATCCGGTGAACCTCTATGGCGGTACGAAGCTTGTGTCGGACAAGTTATTCGTTGCGGCGAATGCTTACGCAGGATCGAAAGATATCAACTTCTCCATCGTGCGTTACGGCAATGTGGCGGGCAGCCGTGGTTCGGTGATTCCTGTGTTCCGTAAGGTGATTGAGGAAGGCGGAACTGAGATGCCGGTGACGGATGTCAGGATGACGCGATTCTGGATCAGCCTGACGCAGGGTGTGGAACTGGTGATTAAGGCGCTTGCGGAAGCGAAGGGCGGCGAGACATTTATCAGTAAGATTCCTTCATTCAAAGTTACCGATTTGGCGGAAGCAATGCTTCCGGGATGTACGATTAAAGAGACGGGGATCAGACCGGGTGAGAAGCTGCATGAGATTATGGTGACTCCTGAAGATTCACATACAACTTATGAATATGATAAACATTTCATCGTATACCCGCAGATGACGTGGAACGACAGACAACAGCCGGACTTAAGCGGCAAGAAGGTAGAGGAAGGCTTCTCGTACAGTTCGGGTACGAACACGGAATGGCTTTCGGTGGAAGATATCAGGACATTGCTGAAAGACGTTGAGCAGACCAAATAGTGTATTTGTCAATCGGACAGAGGAATATAGATATTAAAGGACATGTATGTCGAGTGCATGTCCTTTATGGATTATATGAGAGTATGCATAGGAATCTGTATAGGAGATGATAAGATGAATCAAACTGCGGTAAACAAACCTGCTATCGAAGGCGGCACCCCGGTGAGGGAGACGAAGATTTATTATGGACATCAGTATATAGACGATGCCGATGTCCGGGCGGTGACAGAAGTGTTAAAGTATGCCGACCTGACGTGCGGACCCAAAATCAAAGAATTGGAAGACAAGCTATGTGCATTGACCGGTGCAAAATATGCCGTGGTGTGCAGCAACGGTACTGCCGCGCTCCATATGGCGGCAATGGCGGCTGGAGTGGGAGAAGGAGACGAAGTAATTACGACGCCGATTACTTTTGCGGCGTCAGCCAATTGCGCTTTGTACTGCGGAGCCAGACCGGTATTTGCGGATATCGATCCGGAGACATATAATATTGATCCTCAGAAGATAGAGGAAGCTGTCACGGAGCGGACAAAGGCCGTAGTTGCGGTAGACTACACAGGGCAGTCCGCCGATCTGGAACCGATTCAGAAGATTTGCAGAGAACATAACCTGATCTTGATCGAGGACGGCGCGCATGTTATCGGTACAAAATATAAAGGGAAAGCTAACGGTTCCATTTCGGATATGACTACCTTCAGCTTCCATCCGGTGAAAACCGTGACAGGCGGAGAGGGCGGCGCGGTACTCACCAATGACGAGGCGCTGTACCGGAAACTTTTGCTCTATCGTACCCATGGCATTACCCGCGATCCGAGCCTGATGGAGCATGAACCTGACGGTACCTGGTACTACGAGCAGGTGGATCTCGGATATAATTACCGCATGACCGATATTCAGGCGGCGCTTATCATCAGTCAGCTTGACAAGCTTCCGATGTTCAGCAGAAGAAGAAAAGAGATTGTGGCAAGATATAATGAGGCGTTTGCCAAGATTCCGTCATTGTTCGTGCAGAGGGAGATACCGGAATCGGATACGACGAGACATTTATATATTCTTCGTATTGTGCCGGAGAAGCTGACAATTGACAGAAAAGGATTCTTTGAGGCGCTGGCGGCGGAAAATGTCTGCTGCAACGTGCATTATATACCGACTTACTATTTCCCGCATTACGAGAAACTGGGATATCAAAGAGGGCTGTGTCCGAATGCGGAGAAGTTGTATGAAGAGATGATGTCACTGCCGCTTTATTACGCCATGACGGACGAAGATGTGGAGAGCGTTATTGCGGCTGTTACGAAAATTGCAGCTTACTATGCGGTCAAATAGATGCCGCTGCAGGAATGACGCATATCAAATTGTATCGAATAAGAGAATGGAAAGATTATGCAGACAAGAGAGATACCGACGAAAAATAAAATAATTTATATTGTTGCGGTATGTTTTATCACACTGCTGCTTTGGCTGGATAATGAGGGCTCCAGTCCCCTTGTGTATGCAGGGACGAAGTTACAGCATTCGGTTGGTTTGATTGATTCGGAGAGCAGTCTTGTGCTGAGCGATTCTGTGGCGGTGAACGGTGTCGTTGCCGGCACGCCGCGCTATATCATGAATAAAGGCACTTACACTGCACAACTGAATTATGTTGCGGAGGAGGAGGGGTCTGTTCTGGAATTATGGGAACAGGGAAGAAAAGCGGCGGCATGGGAAATCGACCCGTTACAAACGCAGCTTACCGCTGATTTTACACTGTCCAAGGATGCGAAACAGCTGCAGCTGCAGGTCAATTACGGCGGAAGCGGTATGCTCACCCTCAAAAGTCTGAGTCTTACGCCGAGAACGATGTTTTATTCCGATACAATTTTCTTTATGGCAGTATTTTTGTTGTGCAGCTTTGCGGTGTGGAAAATATTCGTGGAAGAAAGCTTACGGCTGACACAGGAACAGCTTGTGGACTACGGCATTATTCTCGGTGTTGCGCTTCTTGCTACGACGCCGCTCATGCAGACATACTTATATAACGGTGATGACTTGTGTTATCATCTCGCGCGCTTAGAAGGACTCAAAGACGGTATTCTGGATGGACAGATTCCGGTGAATATACAGCCTGACGGATTATCGGAAAACGGATATCTGAATGCGATGTATCCGTATCTGTTTCTGTATATAGGAGCTTTCTTAAGAATTTGCCGCGTGTCAATCGCGCTTTCTTATAAAGTGTTGATATTTCTTGCCAATTTGGGTTCGGCAGTATGTGCCTATGCGGCGGTGAAATCCATGAGCAAATCCCGCAGAAGCGTGATTCTGGCAGTGGTGCTTTATACATTGATGCCGTATCGCTTTACCAATATTTTCTCCAGAGGAGATCTGGGGGAAACGTTGGCGCTTATCTTCTGGCCGCTTGTGATTGCAGGAATGTATCATGTTATTATGGGTGAGCGCAAGAGGTGGTATTACCTTGTGATTGGTTTTAGCGGTATCTTGCAGAGCCATATTTTAAGCGCGGCGTTTGCGGCGGTTATTTGTCTGATTACCGCGCTTGTGTGGTGCGTACGCATCGTAAAGGAAAAAAGATATATAGAGATCGGTAAGGCGGCAGGGATAACGGTGCTTCTTAACATGTGGTATATGGCGCCGTTTGTCTACTATTATTTTGGCGAAAACTTAAGTACCGAAACGCTCAGATGGAGCGGGTATTTTGAGCAGTCAATAAATCCCTCTAATCTGACGCAGAGCTTCAGCCCGTATAATAAACAGTATTTTACGCTGGGACTTGCGCTCTTAGGCTGTATAGGGATCGGCGTTGTATGGCTTCTGTGTGAAAGAGACAGAAAGAAGACGGATAAAGACGGTTATCTTATTTATCTGCTTGTATTAGGATGTATGCTTACTTATATGATAACGGGATATTTTCCGAGCAAAACGCTGCTTTCCAATGAGTTGTTTGAAAATATTGTCACGATGATTCAGTTTCCGTGGCGCTTTCTGGGACCGGCGTCGGCATGCTTCGTGTTTGTCGGGGCAATCGGTTTGTCCGAGTCACAAATATTGAAGCCGCATCGGAATATTATTTTTGCACTGCTCATAGGACTGAACCTCCTGATTATCGTATCAGTGCCTACGGACAACAGCCATATGCCTTATGAAAATGCCGAAGCAGCCGCATCGAAGGGGCATGACAGTAAACTGGCGGCAAACGTAGGGCTTTTCTATCCGCATGAATGGAGGATTGAGGGGGCGAGCGATGACAAATTAACCTCCAGCGTTGTCATTTCAGAGCAGAACAGCGTGCAGATTCGTCAATACCAAAAGAAAGGAACGAAGGCTGTACTGGTGTATACGGCCGATAAAGACTGCTATATAGAACTGCCGATGTTAAGTTACATCGGTTATCGTGCCTATGACGAAACCGGCAGCCGGCTTACAATAGAACGGGGAACAGGCGCGCGAATGCGCTTTATGGTCCGGGGTGACGGACAAGAACATATGATCCGCGTGCGGTACGGACCGCATCCCGCGTTTATTGCGGCGAATCTGGTGTCTGCACTGACAATTGCATATATTGCATGGAAGGTATATCAGCGCAGGCGCCGTGGCAAGGAATACCGTAGTCAGGGGACAAGCGCGCAGGCGATTTGACCTGCACCGTCTCCGTTTAGAAAAGCTCTCATGGATTGGGAGCTTTTTTGTCGTTTTGACGCACCTTGTGACATCTGTGTGATGAAAGAAAGGATCGCAGATATAGCGTCAGGGTTAACCGGAGGAAGAAATTCAGGCGTCTCTGTGCAGGACGTGTGGCGGGGAGCGGCGGCAGCGCGAATGTCCCCGGCGTAAGGAATCAGCCCCAATGAAGCATAAGTGCTTACGGCGGTGCGTTGGTTTTCGGCCATCAGATAGCTGATGGTGGGAACGCCCACTGCGCATAGTTCGCATAGAGTAGTGCCGCCGGCACAGACGGCTAGGTCGCAGGATGCCATCAACGACACAACGTCTGTGATACCTTTGTGAATGTGTATATTCGGATGTTTCTGCGCATAGGCAGATAAAATATCGTAGCGTGTATTGGCGCTGCTTGTAAGAATATGATAATGAAGAGATTGCAGCAGTCGGATATCCTGCGTCAAGGATGTTCCGTCATAGACGGAGCAAAGCAGATGTTCTGCCACGGCATAAGGGTCGGTGCCGCCGGTGGAGAGCAGCACATCTTTGACGGCCGGACGTACCGTGTAGGCGGTATTGGCAAATTGTTCACGCAGTGGCGTGTACCGGATACCTAACAGCCGTTGGTCTGCTTTGGCATAATAAGCGCAGTCTTCATCGGTATCATAATTGATGACAAGATCTACGGGGCAGTCAAACTCCCTGAGGTCGTCTAAATATGCCACGCGGAAAGAATCCCGAAGTGATAACAGATAATCGGGCGTGGCATAGTAGGAGTCTACAAAAATCCAAGGTTTACAGCATTTCTGTACGGCAAGTGCACAAAGTACAGGAATTTCCGGTATTAAATTTGTGTAATCTCTGTGCAAGCAGAGAACTTCAAATTCCTGTAAAAATGCGAAACGTTCCTGTATCAGCGTCAGACTCTCTTCGTCAGATACAATAAATTTGACTTTGGCATTTCTTTTCACGCAGGCGCGCGCGATAGTAAGACAGCGCATGATATGTCCTGTCGCAATGATACTGTTTCCGTCTGTTCTAAAGTAGATATCGGTCATGATTCACTCCCGGATTTTAATATTATTATTTGCTATTTAAAAATTTACAATGATCGCGCGTTGATATATTATACGTCGTTTATATATTGTTTCGTTTATTATCAGTATATATTTCTAGGCGAAAAAACGCAAATAGCATTTACGCAGGATTCATATTTTGCTAAAATAACTTTACTAAAATAATAAGTGGAGGAACTGATGCATGAACGTCGGTGGAAAGCGAAAGAAGGAAATACAGTTCAGATATTATGAGATTCCGCAGGACGAACCGTGTCTGGCGCTCCTCGGCGAGGCGTGGGTGCGTCCTTATGGCGACGGGATAGACTGCCTGCATTTCCATAATTATATGGAGATTGGATTCTGCTACGGTGGAGACGGAGAAATGGTATTAGATGAGGAGAATATACCGTATGAGGCAGGGACGATTACGATTATTCCCAAAAATTATCCTCATAACACGAACAGTACGAATTTTGCGCCATGCCGCTGGGAATATATTTTTATAGATGTGGAAGCGTTTCTGAAAGAAATGTATAGAGATAATCAGATGTATGCGGAGGATTTGATAACGATTATCAATAATAGGGCATGGGCGGTGGAATCATCCAAGTATCCAGAGACGGGGGGAATGATTCGTAGTATTATGGAAGAAATGCGGTATAAAAAGCAGTTCTATACGGAGAGCGTGCGTGGAATGATATTGTCGCTTCTAATGAATATTGTACGGATGAACCATAAAGAGACAAACAAAGTCAGGAAGCAGAGCAGCGGGGTGTCGCAGATGACGGTCGCACTGCATTATATCGGAAAGCATTACGCAGAAGATTTGACGATTGGAGATCTTGCGGAAGTCAGCCATATGTCGGAGACACATTTCAGACGGGTGTTTCAGAAAGCCATGAATATGACTCCGTCAGATTACCTCAATCTTGTGCGCGTGCAGATGGCATGTGAACATATGAAGAAACATACGGACAGTATGGAACTTGTAGCGGAGAAGTGCGGGTTTCAGTCGGTGTCTACATTTAATCGGAATTTTAAGAAAATTCTTGGCATTACACCGTATCAATGGAAAATTCATCCGGAGAACTATGAGGGCAAATTGCTCAATTTCAAGATTTCGGCTTATAAAGGATGGTAGTTTTTGCTTATTGTTGCAGAAATGTGTCGATTTTGTTGGTTAAAATATGTGTATAAAAGAAGTATCCAAATTCCGTTTGAGATTGAAAATACGTGTTTTCCGGAAATGTGATGAATACAATAACGTAAACGTTTAAGATGCAAGTTTGTGGTTGAATTTGCATCTTTTTTGATTTTTGCTAACAACATGTTGAAGAAATGCCGAGTTATAATGCATACATAATCAATCAAAAAAGGCATAAGGTTATACAAAATGACTAAATGAATTTAGGGATTGGTTAGAGCGAAATCAAAAAACGTGTACAATGTACACAAAAGTGAATGGGAGGAAATAAAAATGAAAAGAAAGATTTTGGCAGCTTTATTGGCGTCCACAATGATTCTTTCATTGGTAGGATGCGGTGGCAAAGACGCAGCACCTACAGACAATGCGGCGCCTGCAGCAGATGCAGAGGCACCGGCAGACGACACGGCAGCACCGGCGGACGATGCGTCAGCACCAGCGGCAGAAGGCGGACAGACACTGACAGTATGGTGTTGGGACCCGGCATTCAACTTAAATGCAATGTATGAGGCGGAGAAGGTTTACCAGAAAGACCATCCGGACTTTAAATTGAACGTAGTTGAGACGCCTTGGGATGATATTCAGACCAAAATTACTACAGCGGCTACTTCAGGCGATTTAAGTACACTGCCGGATATTTTCTTAATGCAGGATAACGCATTCCAGAAGAACGTAATCAGTTTTCCTGATGTATGCGCTGATCTGACAAGCAGCGGAATTGATTTCTCACAGTTTGCAGCAGGTAAAACGGCTTATTCTGTAATTGACGGTAAGAATTACGGAGTTCCTTTTGACAATGGTGCGGTAGTTGCATGTTATCGTACAGATTATCTGGAGCAGGCAGGTCTGACGATTGACGATTTCACAGACATTACATTTGACCAGTATCTTGAAAATGGTAAGAAGGTTCTGGAAGCAACGGGCAAACCCCTCATCTCTATGCAGGCAGGCGAATGTGACCTGATTATGATGATGATGCAGTCAGCAGGTTCTTCTCTCTTCAACGAAGACGGAACAGCAAACGTTGTCGGCAATGACACGTTAAAGACCGTTATGGAGACATATAAGGGCTTGAAAGATGCAGGAGTGCTGGTTGAAGTGAACAGCTGGGATGAATATGTAGGTTCTATCGTAAGCGGCGATGTAGCAGGTACGATTAACGGATGCTGGATTATGGCTTCCATCCAGACAGCAGAAGACCAGTCCGGTAATTGGGCAATCACAAATATGCCCAGCTTGGTAGGCGTATCGGGCGCAACGAACTACTCTAACAACGGCGGTTCTTCATGGGCAGTTACAACGAATTGTAAAGATCAGGCATTGGCAGCAGACTTCCTTGCAAGTACATTTGCAGGCAGCACTGAGCTGTATGACAACATTCTTCCGAGCGGCGCTCTGGCAACATGGGCTCCGGCAGGCGATTCCGAGGCATACGGTGCACCGAGCGATTTCTTCGGCGGCGATGCAGTATCCGCTAAGATTGTCGATTTCTCTACAAAGGTGCCGTCCAATATCACAGGCGTATACTACTATGAGGCACGTAATGCAGTAGCAACAGCAATCACGAACTACATTAACGGCGGCGATATCGATACAGAAATGCAAACCGCAGCCGACACAATTAACTTTAATATGGGACAGTAGCATTAAGCCATGCAGATATATGGCAGAACAGACAGTAGAAAGCTTGCTTTCGGATGGCTGAGCTGTCATATATCTATAGGGCGCAAGCCCGACATGAGCAAAAAGACGCGAAGCGGCGATTTGCGAATGGGCATGGCGGGACATGGCGGAAGCCATGTGAAAGCGGCATGGCGGAAGTACAGATAAGATATAGGGGAATGGTTCAGACTGTTCCCCTTTTTTTCTCCAAGCGCAGAAGAAGGAGGGAGTTTCTTGAGCAGGTCATCTAAAAAATTAACACTCAGCAAAAAACATAATTTGACGGGGTGGGCGTTTCTGGCGCCCGGTGCGATTTTAATACTTATTATGAGTTTTATACCGATGATAAGAGCGCTTCTTTTATCATTTAAATCTGGTGTCGGCGCGAAGATGGAGTGGTGCGGCATCATGAATTATACGCGAATGTTTAAGGATACGGTATTTATCCAATCCATTAAAAATACATTTTTCTATCTGATTATTCAGGTGCCGATCATGTTGATATTTGCCCTGATTCTTGCATCTGTATTGAACAATAAGGATTTGAAGTTTAAGGGGCTTTTCCGTACGATGATTTTCCTGCCGTGCGCGACTTCGCTCGTAGCATATGCGATTATCTTTCGTTCTTTGTTTGCCAACAACGGGCTCGTTAATCTGGTGCTGGTCAATCTTGGGATACTGGACCAGCCGTATTCATTTCTGACCAATACGACAAGTGCGAGAATTGTTATCATTATTGCTCTTTTGTGGAGATGGACCGGATATAACATGGTGTTCTATCTATCGGGATTACAGAACATTGAGTATTCGATTTATGAGGCGGCGAAGATTGATGGTGCGTCAGCGGTACAGTCTTTCTTCCGGATTACGGTTCCGCTCTTAAAACCAACGATTCTTTTGACGGCAATCATGTCAACGAACGGAACGCTGCAGTTGTTTGATGAATCAGTCAATTTAACGAATGGCGGTCCGGCAAATACATCGATTACCATGTCGCATTACATATATGATATGTCCTTTAAATATGTGCCGAACTTCGGTTATTCGGCAGCGATGTCCTTCTTAATTTTGATTCTGGTGGCTATCTTGGCATTCCTGCAGATGAAAGTGGGTGATAAACGTGACTAAAGCTAAAAAATTTGGTATGTATCTGTTTCTATGTATCGTGTCCTTTATCTCTGTTTTCCCGTTGTACTGGATGGTAAGTGCGGCGACGAATAAGAGCGCGGAAGTTATTTCCGGACGTCTGGTTCCGGGTACATATTTTATTGAGAATCTGAAAAACTTACTGGCAAATCAGAATATTGGAAGAGCGCTTGGTAATTCTTTTAAGTATTCGCTTATTTTGACATTTGTGTCACTTATTGTCTGTTCACTTGCTGGTTACGGGTTTGAGATTTATCATGATAAGGCGAAAGATGCTGTTATGAGTATTATCCTTCTGGCGATGATGGTGCCTTTTGTAGCGACAATGATTCCGTTATTCCAGATGGTTTCGAAAGCCGGATGGCTGAATACGACAATTGGCTTTATCCTTCCGACGATTTCCACACCGTTTCTGATCATGATGTTCAGACAGAGTGCGAGGTCCTTCCCGCATGATATTATGGAGGCGGCGAGAATTGACGGGCTTTCTGAACTTCGCATTTTCTTCCAGATGTTCATGCCGACTATGAAGTCAACCTATGCGGCGGCGATGACGATTACTTTCATGAATGCTTGGAACAGTTATTTATGGCCGAAGGTGATTATGACTGACGCGACCAGCCAGACAATGCCCATGGTAGTTGCCAATCTGACAGAAGGTTATGTGACGGACTACGGAATGCTTATGCTGGCGGTACTTATTTGTACGCTTCCTACGGCGATTGTATTCTTCTGCTTACAGAAATCATTTGCGGAAGGTATTACGGGCGCGGTCAAGTAAAAAGACATGAAGTTGTACTAAGACTGCAAAGAACGCAGTTTAAGAATAACTAAGTCATGTCTGGAAGAATGCTGCCTGCGGCTTGCATTCATTGCAGATTAAGTTATATATTAGTCATAAGGTATGACAGGAGGGCGGATTGCATAATGGCGCAGGCGCCCTCTGTTTATAAAAATCAAAAGGGTAATAGATCAAATTATTTACCGAAAATAGGAAAGGAGGGCTATATTATGCAGCCTGATATCAAGTGGCTGGACGATCCGCAGGTATTTCGAGTGGGTCAGCTTCCGGCGCACAGTGATCACAAAATCTATGCGTCTGTTGAGGAGATGGAGCGTCAAGAGAGTTCTCTTGGACAGTGTTTGAACGGAACATGGCAGTTTGCGTACGCTAAGAATCCTATGAGCCGCCCGGAGGATTTCTATCAGCCGGATTATGACGCGGCCGGATTCGGAGAAATACAAGTGCCATGTCATATAGAGATGGCGGGATATGATAAGATACATTACATTAATACATTGTATCCGTGGGAAGGTAAAGTATACCGCCGTCCGGCATATGCTTTAGGAAAAGACAAGAAGGAAGAAGGGTCCTTTAGCGAAGCGGAATACAATCCGGTCGGTTCTTACCGCAAGACGTTTGATTTGGACGAAGGACTACGGGGGAAGAGGGTCTGTATTCGGTTTGACGGTGCGGAGCAGGCGATTTATGTATGGCTGAACGGACAATTCGTAGGTTACGCTGAGGATAGTTTTACACCGTCAGAATTTGACTTAACGCCTTACATTAAGGAAAGCGGCAATCTGCTTGCGGTGGAAGTATACAAGAACAGTACTGCAGCATATTTGGAAGATCAGGATTTCTTCCGTTTCTTCGGAATTTACAGGGATGTGGTTTTGTATGCAAAACCGGCTCTGCATGTGGAAGATATGTGGGTGAAACCGGTTCTCTCGGCGGACAACCAGTCGGGCTCCTTGTCCCTTCAACTGAAGATTTCGGGAGAGGGAGATTCTTTACCGGCAGATGCCGTCGCTGAATATGCCATGATTGACCGGGACGGCGGTGTGCGCCTGAAAGGTGAGCTTCCGCTTCGGGCAGAAACGGAATTGCCGGCACAGACAGTGGAACAGGTGATTCCGTGGAGTAATCGTAATCCGTATTTGTACCAGATGAAGATTACATTGCGCGACGGACAAGGCAGAATAGTCGAGACAGCGTCCTGTGACATAGGCTTCAGACGCATTGAGATTTGCAATAAAGTTATCATGTTTAATGGCAAGAGACTGATAATAAACGGGGTTAACCGGCATGAATGGAGCGCGGAAGGCGGAAGATGTATCTCAATGGAGGACATGGAGTGGGATATCGAGTGCTTTAAGCGCAACAATATTAATGCGGTTCGTACGTGTCATTATCCGGATCAGCTTGTATGGTATGAATTGTGTGACAAGAACGGCATTTATATGATGTCGGAGACGAACTTGGAGAGCCATGGGTCGTGGCAGAAAGATGCCTTGGAGGCGTCTTGGAATGTGCCGGGAAGCCTTCCGGAGTGGAAGGAAGCAGTTGTGGATAGGGCGAGAAGTAATTTTGAGACATTCAAGAATCATCCGTCAATCCTTTTCTGGTCGCTTGGCAACGAATCGTATGTGGGTGATGATATTGAAGCGATGCAGACCTTTTTCAAGGAAAAGGACGACGGCAGGATAGTCCATTATGAGGGTGTGATTTATGACCGCACCTACGAGGACACTGTTTCGGAAGTGGAGAGCCGTATGTATGCGACACCGGATGATATTGTGAAGTATCTTGAGAATCATCCGAAGAAACCTTTTATCTTGTGTGAATATATGCACGATATGGGAAATTCTATCGGCGGAATGAAATCTTATATTGATTTGTTAGACCGTTTTGAAATGTATCAGGGCGGATTCATATGGGACTATATTGATCAGGCAGTCTACGCGCAAGATAAGGTGACAGGCAGAAAAGTGTTATGCTATGGCGGCGATTTCGATGACAGACCGAGTAATTATGAATTTTCCGGTAACGGTATCGTGTTTGCGGACAGGACAGAGAAACCGGCTATACAGGAGGTGAAGTATTACTATGGATTGCACGAATAAATTACAGGTAATCGTGGGTGATGCGACGATTGGTATGCGTGGTGAGAGGTTTTCTTATATTTTTTCCGGCGCAAGAGCAGGTATGGAGTCTCTTGTACGAGACGGTAAAGAATGGCTTTACAGGTCGCCCATGCCGACGTTCTGGAGGGCGCTTACCGACAATGACAGAGGATGCGGACTAGCGTTAAAGAGCGGGATGTGGGTTGGCGCTGATTGTTTTATCAAATGTATCGGTATCACGGTTTCCATAGATGATGTACAGGTTGCCGTGCCGATGGCTCCGGCGAACAATGTATACGGCGGCGCAGTGCCTGCCGATAAAGCGACCGTTACTTATGTGTATGAGACAATTACACAGCCGTCTACGCAGGTTACGGTGAAATATGAAGTCCTTGCAGGCGGCAGCATCCATGTGCAGGTACATTACGAGGGCAGGAAAGGACTGCCGGAACTGCCGGTGTTCGGCATGAGATTCGTGATGCCTACCTGTGCGGACAGATACCGTTATGAAGGCTTGTCGGGAGAAACTTATCCGGACAGAATGGCAGGCGGGGTGCCCGGCGTCTATGAAATCGAGGGATTGCCGGTGACGCAGTACCTTGTACCGCAGGATTGCAATGTGCATATGCAGACGAAATGGGTGGAAGTATACCGCAGCGAGGTGCTTGATAATTCCTGTAAGGAGAATAGGGAGAGCGGCATCCGGTTCTCGGCGGAAGACGGCAAGGATTTTGCCTTTGCATGTATTCCTTATACTGCCATGGAATTGGAGAACGCGACCCATCAGGAAGAACTGCCGCCTGCAAGAAGAACGGTTCTGACTGTCTTGGGTGCCGTGAGAGGCGTTGGAGGCATCAACAGCTGGGGCGCAGATGTGGAACCGCCTTATCATATCAGTGCAGAAGAAGATATTGATTATGGGTTCTTTATTGGCGGAGTAGAATAGTAAGTTAAATAAGGGGCATTGTAAAATGTTAAAATAGCATTTTATAATGCTCCTTGTTTACAATGATATAGGGTTTTAAGGTATAGTCTTAAGGATGTGTCTCGGTGGTATCATAGTATGGTGCATCCTTTATCTTAAGCCAGTTGGTTGGAAAACCCATATATTTGTACATCTGAGTTCGCTCTAGTCGCCGGGTAGAAATTAGCAAAGTATCCAGAGCGTCGTTTATGTCATCTATAAAACTTGAAAACTCTTGCGGGCTGAGAAGATATTTTAAGACAATGATGATGGCAAATAAATCTTGTTTTCCTTTGGAATACTGTATATTCGGCTTAGGTATGTTTAAATTCAATACTGACTTTAGCTTGAATATTTTGGGGTAGAAAACTATAAAATTTTGATACGGTTCCGATGGGAAGGGCTTTCATCATAACCCATAAGGGAATGTTGCCGTGGTGGGTTAGTTGATACTGTATATAAGAATAATCTTTGGGATTCGTAGCAATTTTATGAAGCCGGCCAATTAAATCATCAATATCTGATTGATGTTCAGGAGAGTAATTATATTTAGTTTTATCAAGGTAGAGCTGCTGGGCTTCGCCGTAAACTTCACAAAAAGAATAGGAAATTAACGATTTAATATGTTTTTCCACTTTGAGAATATTTCGTAAAATAATTGTTCTTAGTGTATCGTCAAAAATATACAAGGAATAAATGTCAGCCAGATTTGTATGAGGTTTATAGATGCCTTGTTTTGTTTTAAAGGGATTTTTATATCCGGAAATAAGCGCGAAATAACTGTGTCTTTTTAAAAGCTCTATCGCATTAGAATCATTGTCGATTGTAAGCCCTTTACTTTTTAACTTCTCAATCTGTTGTTCGTATGTTAAAAAAAGGTTTGTCGTTTGTAGTACACATAGAGACTCCTAATAAACAAGAAAGCTCCCGCAGGAGCTTCTCTAGGTCACGGGCCTCGCAGGTATCCGTAACACGATCACTGAAAACACTATATCATGGCTAATTTGACATGTCAAGCAGAACGAACAGATTTCCGATACAAATGTCATGTTTGACTTATATATAGAGCCTTCAGTAGTAATAGTATATGCAGGATTATATACAAAAATTCAGTTGGAAGTGTCCCTGATGAGCGGTTGAGAATATATTTGCTTGTTTTTCCGTACAGCATGAAAGTAAGTTTAGTTGTTTTGTCGTGCAAAAACAAGATTGTTTTGCTTGTATTTTTATGATAAAATACCGTTGCAGATTCAGACAGGAGTGGAAAATATGGGTTCAGCAATTGCAATCATTACTGCCAGAGGCGGCAGTAAGAGAATACCGCGCAAGAATATTAAGGAATTTTGCGGAAAACCGATTATTGAATATTCCATAGAGGCCGCGCTTGAGTCGGGTGTTTTTGACGAGGTGATGGTTTCTACGGACGATGAGGAAATTGCCGAAGTGGCAAGGAAAGCCGGGGCGAAAGTGCCTTTTATGCGAAGCAGTTTAAGCGCAGGAGACTATGCTTCCACCGATGATGTGCTGATGGAAGTGATGCTTGCCTACAAAGAGCAGGGCATAGAATTTGATTCGCTTTGCTGTATTTATCCTACAGCGCCTTTTGTGACGGCGGAGAAACTGCAGAGAGCTATGAAAATGTTGGAACAGACGGATTCGGTTATGCCGGTGGTGCCCTTTTCTTTTCCGCCGCAGAGATGTATGGTGCTTGATGAAAACGGTGAGCTGTGTATGAAATGGAAGGAATATGCCAAGACCCGGTCGCAGGATCTGGAGCCGTATTACCATGACTGTGGGCAGTTCTACTGCTGTAAAGCCAATCTTTTTATGGAATACAGGACAACGGATTTGCCGCATATGCTGCCGATGATCATGAGCGAACTGGAAGTGCAGGATATTGATAATCCCGATGATTGGGAGATTGCGGAGTTGAAGTATCAGAAGATGATGGGGAAATGAGTGCGGAATATGAAGAAAGAGTTTAAAATCGGCAATAAAATGGTGGGAGGAAATCATCCGTGTTTCTGTGTGGCAGAGATGTCCGGAAATCATCTCAAGGATTACGACAGGGCGGTTGAAATTATTCACGCGGCGAAGGAAGCGGGTGCGGACGCCATTAAGCTACAAACTTATACGGCGGATAGTCTGTCTGTGGACAGCGACAGGGAATGTTTTGTGAACCATGGAGGGCTGTGGGACGGTATGACGGAATACCAGTTGTATCAAGAAGCTTCGACGCCGTGGGACTGGCAGCCGAAGCTGAAAGAAGTTGCCGAAGGACTTGGATTGGAATGTTTTTCTTCACCTTTTGATTTTGCGGCGGTAGATTTCATGACGGAATGCGATATGCCGGCGTATAAGATTGCCTCTTATGAGATTAATGATATTCCTTTAATACGCAAGGCGGCGGGCGCGCATAGACCTATCATATTTGCCACGGGTGTGGCGCATGTCGAAGATATAGAGCGCGCGCTTGCAGTATGCCGGGAAGAGGGAAACGATGAAGTCATGCTTTTGAAATGTGTGTCGGCATATCCGACACCATATGAGGAGATTAATCTGAAAATGATTCCGACGCTGGCTGAGACGTATGGCTGTACGGTGGGTTTGTCCGACCATTCTATGGGAAGCGCGGTGCCGGTGGCAGCAGCGGCGCTCGGAATAAAGATGGTAGAGAAACACTTAACGCTCAGGCGGTCTGACGGAGGCCCGGACGGCGCCTTTTCCATGGAACCCGAGGAATTTAAAGAGATGGTTACGAATATCCGCATCGTCGAGAAGGCGTTGGGGGTATCGGAATACAGGCTGACAGAGAAACAGGAGAGAGAGAGACATGGTTCCCGCTCGCTTTTTGTTGTGAAAGATATTAAGGCGGGGGAGAAGCTGACGTCTGACAATGTGCGCTCCATTCGTCCTCATGACGGACTGCACACCATGTATTACGAAGAGATTCTGGGAAAAACGGCATCTTGCGACGTCGAAATGGGCACACCGCTATCGTGGGAGATGATACGGTGAGAAATGTGATTTAATCCATTCTGTTGCAGGCATTGATGAGTCTTAATAATAACAACAAAAAGCGGTTAGGTAAACTTCTCCATGATTAAATCCGTATACTTTAACATGCATACGCCCTCTTCGTAGCTGCCGATGTTTTTCTCATTTGTTCTACCGGAAATATTTTCGGCAATCAGATGAGGAAAGTCCATGCCGCAGTTATGGGCATGGGGATAACCGCCGCCGAAACGGGGGTTAATCTCGGAAATATAATATTGCCCGTCAATACGGAAAATATCCATGTCGATAGGACCGGCTAATTTCAGCGGTTCTATTGTTTTCTCGATCAACTTAAAAAGTTCTTCATCGCGGTAGGAAACGGATTTCTCTGTTTCACCCGCGCGCATCCGCAGTTTCTTCTTGACAAAAACGGATACAGGTTTTTCTGATAGCAAATCAACATAGATATCTGCCCCGAATTCTTCACCATCGGCATAATTTTGAATGATATAGGAATCCTCCATGCGATCCTGATATTTGCAGAGAACCTGTAATAGATCTAAATGTTCCACTTTCTGTATGCCGATACTGCCGCAGCCGCGCGTTGGCTTCATAAAGACGGGGAGATTCATGCTGCCAGCTTCGGACTCTTTCATAAATGCCTCGAAACTGTCACAGCTTGTAAGCGTCGGCAGGTTGTGGCTCTTCAGATACTCATAAAAGGCGTATTTGTCACGGCATAAATTGACAGCCTCTGCATTGGAAACGATGGGGGTGATACCGGCGTCTTCAAATAATTTACGGTGGGAAGCAATCAGAGATAATTCGTCTTCCTGTAAAGGCAGAATGGCATCTATCTTTTCCTTGCGGCAGACGTCAAGGATAATATCGATATAACCCGGTTCGGTCATACGGGGTACGATGTAATGAGCGTCTGTTTCATACAGCGCAGGTGCGTAAACACTGCAGTCAGTGCCGACAACCTTACCGATGCCGTTCCCGTTTTCCTTAAAATAACGCACCAGAAGGTTTCTCGTGCCGCAGCTTAATATTAATATGTTGATATCGTTTTTCATGATATTTCGAGCCTTTCTGATATTGTTAAGTCCTGCCGTCCGGGCGCTCTCCTATGATAGGAAATGCATGTGTTTTTGTACACTTACCACTCGCTTCCCTGCACATACTCCGCAGGCGTCCATTTCTTGCGCACCATACGCATATTATCGCCGTTTCGAACATACACGGCAGGAAAATATTGAATAAAAAGCGGGTTCAGGCTCATCGTGTAGCCGCCGACATTTTCATAGATGATGCGGTCGCCGGGGATTAGTTCCGGCTGAGCTGCGTGCGTAAAAAGTCTGTCCACTTCCATGCAGGTGAAACCACTGATAATCTGCTGGCTGATAACAGGACGAGGCGTACTATGATTCGTTGTATAATCTATATGAAACAAATGAGACGATTTAATCATCGTCGGGTCGATGTTGAAACGGCTTCCATCAGTCATTACATAGCGGGTGCCTTTGATATCGCGCGTGTCAAAAACGCTTGTCACAAAGGTAGTGCACTTGGAAATCAGAGAGATACCCGGTTCCACAATCAGCCTTGTTTGATTTGGCGAGAAACATTTGCGAAGTTCTTCTGCAACGACAGGAAAATAGTCGGGGTATTCCGGTCTTCCTTCCATGCCGCCACAGTAACCGCCGCCAAGGTCTACATAGCTTAGATTCAGGTTAAATTCTGTCTTTAACTGACATGCCATCTGCGCAATGGAACGGAAGATATTGACGCTCCGGGATTTGCTGCTGGAATGCAGATGCAGACCTGTCACGGATACATTGGACAGACTGCGGAGTATCTTAAGCGCCTCAGCAAACTTGCCGGTTTCATAGCAGAAGCCGAATCGTCCGCTGACTTCGCCCATGGTCGTCTCTCCGGGGCACATTTTTTCCAGATTGAAATTAGCGCGGATGCCGACCTCAAATATTTTGTCGGGGTGTGCACCGGATAAATCCGTTAACCAGTCAATTTCCTGCATGGAGTCAAGATTAACGATGCCGCCGGCAAGAAGTACGTCCTCAAAAGACTTCAGTCCTTTGTAGGGACCGTTGTAGATAATCTCATCATCTTGGAATCCCATATATTTTGCGAGGCTGTATTCGTCTTCCGACACGACTTCGGCGTATGCGCCTCTTCTCTTAACGTAAGAGACAAGCCATGGTAAAGAGTTGGTCTTAAAAGAATAGCCGATCAGGTAATTTCCCCAGCTTTCGGATAGCGATTTGACCAGCATATCATAATAATGCTGTAGAACCGGTTCATCTATAACAAAATAGGGTGTCTGTAACTGCTCTGTGCTAGCTGCCATCGTGTCCGCCTTTCTTCTGATATGACTTAGGTCAGGATTCTATTGCAATCTTACCCTATTTCGAGGAGAGATACAAGGTGAATGATATTCTGCGTATGAAAAGTTTTATGATAATTATAGAAAAAAGATGAAATTGAAAATGATAGTGAGTATAATAAAGGATAGAAATCACGTGATAGGGTGACGATTCGGGGGAGAACCAAAGGAAAAGTATTTAAATGAAACGGGATGGGGTGATAGATTGACTACAGAAAAGATGAAGGAACTTTGTCTCACAGCTTAACAATACAAATAAAATGTCTCCAACACTTTATTTACCCATAGAAGAATTTGAATATGAAGGAAAAACATTGCTTTGGACGTATGTTACACCCGCTTCCACTGTTATTAGGTGTGCTGGAAGAGTATATGACAGAAATGTGGCTTAAAATGACGGACCATGAAATTATGATAAGTGCCGGTTTGTATGAGAAAAACCTTGTTACCGGTGAAAAAGGTTACAATTTAGCCGCAATTATGTTATTTGGTTTCTTGTTCACAGAGATTTTTCCAGTGCTTATCCAGCAAAACTCATTATTGAAAAGGACTGGCTAAGAACAGAAAACTGGTGCAGACCTAGAAGACAGGGAAAAATATTAAGCGATGAGTTTACTCCGTATCCTAAGAACCCGTTGATTGCCAATTTTTTTACTGCTATAGGCAGGTCAGATACGATTGGCTCTGGCGTAAAGAATTTGTATAAATATACGCCTATATATTCCGGAGGTGGGAATCCGGAATTATATGAAGCAGATGTTTTTAGAATTGCTATTCCATTAACAAAAGAAGCAGCAGGACAAATTAAGAGGGAAAATGAACTGACAGAAAGAGAATGGCTGATATACAATATGATCAGTGAAAATCAGAGAATCAGTGTGGACGATATTGCAGCAAAACTGGATGTGACAAAAAGAACGGTATTGCGTGATGTACAAGAAATAAAGAAAAAAGTGTTTTTAATGTATGATAAAAGAGAAGCCTTGTGGAAATTGAAATAGGAAGTGACAAGGAAGTGACAGAGCGAATGTCCGCCGGGCAGTTTCGGAAGGATTACAGGTATGGACAAGCCGTCCGTATTTTAAGGACAATCCGCAGGCTGTGATCGACTTGCAGGCAAATAACAGAGAGGATAAGAGCGAGTGCGCGCGTAAGTCAATCGGAAACGCACTGCGTGATATCAGCAAGAAACATCCTGAATTAGAAAAGAGTTCCTTGATTTGCATACTTATCAGTCCTGTGATAAAATGTAATAATATTTTTGGTTTGATACTATTTTATGGTCTGTACTCTAAAGAGCGATCATGAAAACAAGCGGACATATTGCGAAAGGATATACTGCGGTATGATAAAGATATACAAGAAACTGATGGTTCTTTTGGACAGGCAGCAGAAGAAAAAAATGGTGTTGCTTGTCTTTCTCATGTTAATCGGGGCGATATTGGAAACGCTCGGCGTATCGATGATCGTGCCGGTCATGAATGTGGTGCTGGAGGAAGACGCCATAGCCAAACATGAGTATTTGCAGATTATATGTAATATGTTTCAGCTGGATAACAGTAATCAGCTGACTATACTTGTGATGGTGGGGCTGGTTCTTGTATTTGTGATTAAGAATATTTTTCTTTTTTTTCAGCAGAAGGTACAGCTTAAATTTGTCTATACGAACCAGTTTGCTACGTCCAGAAGGATGATGATCAATTTCATGCAGCGTCCTTACGAATACTATCTTAACGCGGATACGGCGGTTATTCAGAGAAGTATCACATCGGACGTCAACAATATGTACGGTCTGATTCTAGCTCTTCTTCAGTTGGTCAGCGAGGGGATTGTATTTATCTGTCTTGCAGGAATCAGTCTGGTGACGGATGTGTGGATGAGTCTTACAGTCACGGTGCTTCTGGTAGTTGCACTGCTGATTATTAAGTGTATTTTGAAACCGATTATGAGAAAAGCCGGGGAGGAGAACCAAGAGTTCTACAGCGGACTTTACAAATGGATAGACCAGTCCGTCATGGGAATTAAGGAAATCAAGATTGCCCGCAAAGAAAATTATTTTATCAATGAATATTCTAAATGCGGCGCCGGGTATGTAGGCGCGGTGCAGAGATATAATCTGTACAATTCGACTCCGAGGCTTCTGATCGAAGCGCTTGCTATTGCGGGTATGATTCTGTATCTGATGGTACAGCTTCTTAACGGGACGGAGGCGGCGGATATCGTACCGCAGCTTGGCCTTCTGGCAGTGGCGGCAATGAGGTTGATACCATGTGCGAACAGAATCAACAATCACTTGACTTCTATCTCTTATTTTGAGCCGTTTTTCATGGGTGTAAGTGATAATCTGCAGGAAGAGATACGGGATGAAAAGATTGATTACAGTGAGACGGCCTACCAGAAGAAGGTTGACGTGGAAAAGCTTGTTATCAAAAAGGAGATAGCCCTGCAGGACATTACTTACAAATATCCAAATACGGATGTGTTGATTTTTGATCATGCGGATATGACGATACCGATTGGAAATGCTGTGGGAATCGTGGGGACGTCCGGCGCGGGCAAGACCACGATCGTGGATATCCTGCTGGGACTTTTGCAGCTTGAGAACGGGCGGATTCTGGCGGACGGCGTGGAGGTAAGGGAGCATTATGATTCATGGCTGAAAAACATCGGTTATATTCCGCAGACGATTTTTATGATAGACTCTACAATCCGTAAGAATGTGGCTTTTGGCTATCCGGACGAAGAAATAGATGACGCAAAGGTATGGGAAGCGTTGAAAGAAGCACAACTTGATGAATTTGTGAGAGGGCTTCCGGAGGGGTTGGATACAGGAATCGGCGAGAGAGGCATCCGTCTGTCAGGCGGGCAGAGACAGCGTATCGGCATCGCCAGAGCGCTCTTTGAGGACCCGGAGGTGCTGGTGTTGGATGAGGCTACTTCCGCGCTTGACAATGAGACAGAAGCGGCGATTATGGATTCTATCAACAGACTGCATGGGCGAAAGACACTGATTATTATTGCGCACAGATTACAGACGATTGAGAAGTGCGATATGGTGTACAGGGTGGTGAATGGAAAAATCGCGGCGGAGAATCACGATTGATGACAGATATTTTTTGTGATAGCGATATATTGGAGGTTGCTCATGAAAAAATTATGGAATTTTTGCTGGGGGATATACAAAGAGCATGAAGAAGGACTGAATTATTTAATTTTTGGGTTTTTGGCGTTTGTCTTGAATTATGTGCTCTATTTTCTGTTTTCTTCGGTTATGCACATACACTACATGGCGGCGACGGCGCTTTCGTGGGTATTGACGGTAGTGTTTGCGTACTGGACGAACCGGACGTTTGTCTTTAAGAGCAGGAATAAGAGCGCGCAGTCGCTTGGCAGGGAGTTTGTCGCTTTTATCAGCGCGAGGATTGGGACGGAATTTCTGGAACTGGGACTTATGTTTGTCATGGTGACGCTTGCAGGCATTAATGAATATATTTCCAAGTTTGTCTGTCAGGTCATTGTGATTCTTGCTAATTATTTCTTGAGTAAACTATGGATTTTTAAAGAAAAAAGCTGATGCGGAGGAGCGGCATATGCAGTCGAAACGGCAGGCAAACTTTGAACTATTGCGAATTGTGGCAATGTTAATGATCATTGTTCTTCATTATCTGAATAAAAGTAATCTGCTTTTGCCGTTCACACAGGAGCAGACAGTGGTGAATTATGTCATGCATCTGATTGTGGCTTTCTGCATTGTTGCCGTGAATTGTTATGTGCTTCTGAGCGGTTATTTTATGGTGGAGTCTGCATGGAAACCGGGACGGGTGGTGTCTCTGGCGGCGCAGATTCTTTTTTATTCCTTACTGATCCCGGTGGTTCTGATTGTGGTGGGAGTCGTTCCGGCAGGCGACTTGTCGGTATATGACTGGTTGAATTATGTGCTGCCTATTGAGACGGAGCATTACTGGTTTGCCACAGCTTATCTGATCATGTATGTGCTGACGCCGGTTTTGGCGGCAGGCGTCAGAATGGTGGAGAAGAGAACGTTACAAATCGTGATTGTTATTCTGCTGCTCTATTTCTCAGTGTGGAAGTCGTTCATTCCTGTTAGTTTTGCCACGGACAGATATGGGTATGAGTATGGCTGGTTTGTGTGCCTGTTTTTGATCGCAGCGTACCTTCGGTTGTACGGATGTCCCTTTTTGGAAAGGAAAAGAAATGCGGCGCTGCTCTACGTGGGTATGAGCTTTGGCATCTTTCTTCTGGCGGCGGTATCCGGTATTATGGCGGAGGTGATTCATCCCTTATCTTATTATATGGACATGCCGACCACTTATAATCATATTCTGTGTCTGCTTGGTTCAATCGGATTATTTATGCTATTTAAGGACATGAAACCATGGGAAGGAAAGGCGGCAGAGGCGATCAGGCGGTTTGCGCCGTACACCTTCGGCGTATATCTTTTGCATGAGCATGAGCTTGTCCGCTACCAGTGGATGAAATGGCTGCATGTCGATTCCGTGTGGGGAAGATGGATGTTTATTCCGCATATGATTGGCAGCGTTCTGCTCGTGTATGCGGTGGGAACGGCAGTGGATTTTGTACGTGCGTGGATATTCAGGAGTGTGGGAAACAGATGGGCAAGATAGCGGCGTTATATCGTAAATATTCAAATTTCATAGAGAAGGTTTTATTTCCGATTCTTCTGTGCCTGTACCCGCTCATCAATATCCGTCAGGGTATTGACGTGTCGGACGCCACATACAGTCTGGCGAATTTCGAGTTTTTCGGGACGATGGACGGTACATGGATGACAGCGACTTATCTGGCGAATGTCGTTGGCAGCCTGATGATGCAGCTTCCTTTTGGCAATACATTGATGGGGATGTATTTCTATACGTCGTTTGTCCAGTCGGTGACAGCCGTCGGAATTTATGCTGCTTTACGAAAGAAGATACCGGCGACGCTTGTGTTTGCCGGCGAGTGGATTGCGCTGGGGCTGTGCTGGTGTCCGTCAACGGGTCTGTACAACTACTTAACTTATCTTTTTATGGCGGCGGGTGTGCTCCTTCTCTACTATGGGATTATGAAGGACAAGAAGGGATATTATCTGGCGGCGGGAATCTGCCTTGGCATGAATGTGGCGGTGAGAATGCCGAATGTGGTGCAGGCGGCATTTATCATAGCGCTCTGGTATGCGGCGGTTCTTTACGGACGGACATTGCAGCAGACGGTTCGGGATACATTGTGGTGTATTCTTGGCTATGTGATGGGATTCGGCGTGCCGTTTATCACAATCTGCGTCAGGTATGGCTTGAGCGCCTATCCGGCAATGGTACAGACGATGTTTGCAATGACCGAGAAAGCGGTGGATTATAAACCGGAGTCTATGATTACGAGTATGTTCGGGGATTACATTACGGGACTTTTCTGGATGATGTTCGCGGCGGTTTGTATGGCGGGCGGATGGCTGCTCTTTATGATACGGCGCAGGATGTTTGATGATCAAGCCGGCGCGGTGTGGACGTGCAGGGTAATCTATGCGGTTGTATTGGGGGTACTTCTTCGCTTCTATTGGGGGAAGGGCGTTTTTAATTTCTGTTATTATGAATATAGAAGTATTTATTATCCGGCGGTGCTTCTTCTGATTACAGCGATAATTGCCGCATTTTATTGTCTGTTTGCAAAGAGCGTTAAAGCTGAACAGAAAGTTTTGGCGGTGCTTGTGTTAGTCCAGATATTTGTGACGCCGCTCGGAAGCAATAATATGCTGTACCCGATCATCAATAATTTGTTTATTGTTGTACCTTTTCTCCTGTGGATTGCCCGTGACTGCTTTGTGAATGCCGGAAACGACGGGATTGTCGGAAAGACGTTTACCATGGTATGGGCAATGCCGTTTGTGGGGTTGGTGTTGTTTGTCTTTGTGCAAAGTGTGGGATTTCATATGAACTTTGCTTTTCAGGACGGGATATACGGTGAAGCGCGCGATGCGACAGTGTCTGTTCCGGCGAAAGCGGCAGGTGTCTATACGAATCAGGACAATGCGGCATGGCTTGAGGAACTGGCGCAGTATATGCAGGATGCGGATCTGACGGGGCGAGAAGTGATTTTATACGGAGATATTCCGGGACTCGGCTATTTGCTGGACATGCCTTCGGCACTGTCTACGTTCTGGGCGGATTTGGACAGTTACCTTATGGCGGAGTATCAAAGGGATATGGAGAGTATCATATCGGATCCAGTGGTGATCACGGCTTCCCCGATTGCAGCTTATCTGGCAGAAGATGCGGATGGCATGAACTGGTTCGGCGTTGACAAGGAGAAACTGGATGCCGACGAGAAACTGCAGATTCTGGCAGCGTATATGAAAGAGCACTCTTATAAAGAAGTGTTCGGCAACGGACGATATGTGGTTTATGTGACAGAAGACTAAAAATGTGTTACAATTTGCACGAAAGCAATGAGTAGTGCCACTCTGTAAGATGACAGACTGTCTGCTTGCAGACAAGTGTGTTAGATTGCAGAGTGATAGGGCGAAGCCCGTGAGCGAGATGAAGCGAAGCGGAATCGAGCGTGCACTGCGGAGGTGTGCTGCGTGCACTGCGGAGGTGTGCTGCGTGCACTGCGGAGGTGTGCTGCGTGCACTGCGTACAAATAAAAGAGGAGTCATAACGATGATTAACTTTAACGTACCGCCTTACACGGGCAAGGAAATAGAGTATATGAAAGAAGCCATTGAGAATCAGAAGATTTGTGGTGACGGTCCTTTTACGATGAAATGTAATGAGTGGATTGAAAGACAGACGGGAACGACGAAGTGTCTGCTTACCACGTCCTGTACGCATGCCACGGAGATGGCGGCGCTTCTTGCAGAAGTCAAGGAAGGCGACGAAGTGATTCTTCCTTCATACACTTTTGTGTCAACGGCAGATGCTTTCGTACTGCGCGGTGCGACTGTGGTTTTTGTGGATATCCGACCGGATACGATGAATATTGATGAAAATTTGATAGAGGAAGCCATCACGGAGCGGACGAAGGCGATCGTACCGGTGCATTATGCGGGTGTAGGCTGCGAGATGGACAAAATTATGGAGATTGCCGGACGGTACAATCTGATGGTCATAGAGGATGCCGCACAGGGAATTATGGCGTCATATAAGGGGAAACCTCTCGGTACATTCGGTGATTTCGGCTGTTTCAGCTTCCATGAAACGAAGAATTTCAGTATGGGTGAAGGCGGCGCGCTGCTCATACGGGATGAGAAGCATATCGAGAATGCGGAAATTCTCAGAGAAAAGGGAACCGATAGAAGCAAGTACTATAGGGGACAAGTCGATAAATATCGTTGGCAGAATTATGGTTCGTCCTATCTTCCGAGTGATATGAACGCCGCTTATCTGTATGCGCAGTTAGAACTGGCGGATGAGATCACGCAGGCGAGAATGGACAGGTGGAACCAGTATTATGAACTGCTTACGCCGCTTGCGGAGAAAGAAAAGATCGAACTGCCGTATATTCCGGAATATTGCAGTCACAATGCGCACATGTTCTATATTAAGGCGAAAGATTTGGACGAACGGGGCAGGCTGATTGATTTCCTGAAGCAAAGAGAAGTGTGGTCGGTATTTCATTATGTTCCACTTCACACTGCGCCTGCCGGAATCAAATATGGCAGATTCTGTGGTGAAGATAAGTATACGACCAAAGAGAGCGAGAGGCTGGTGCGTCTGCCGATGTTTTATAAGCTGACGGCAGATGAAACAGAATATATTGCAGAGCAGGTAAAAGAGTTTTATCGTTAGGAGAGGTAAGCGGACAGACCGAGGGTATGTGGTTCATGGAAGAGAGCAAAGGGTTAAGAAAATATGGGAACTACATACTGGCGTTTGCCGTCATGGCAGTCAATGTTATCGTGATGGCGGTATGCTTTGACTTCTACTATGACTTAAATGACGATACGATGATGAAAGATATTATGTCGGGAGTCTACAGCGGTATGCCTGACGGTCACAATATGCAGACGCTCTATCCTTTGGGGGCGCTTATTGCGTTGTGCTACAGACTGTGCAGGGATATACCTTGGTACGGTCTGTTTTTATGTCTGTGCCAGTTCGGATGCTTCTGGCTGATCGGAGCAAGATTGTGCGTATTGGCTGACTACAGAACGGACGGAAAGAAATCCGTATGCGGTAAGATGTTTCTTCTCCTGATATTGTCGCTTTTTCAGTGGACAATATGCTTAGAACATCTTATCAACATACAGTATACGATTACCTGCGCCATAATGTCTGCAACGGCGATTTTCCTATTCCAGACTTCACGGGACGGCACGAATGCACAACGATTTGTTGTAAATAATATTCCGTCCGTTATTCTTGTGATTGTATCTTATCAGCTTCGGAGCGAGATGCTTCTTCTTACGATTCCATTCATCTGTCTGGCGGGATTGTACCGTATGGCGGAAGAAAAAAGGATGTTCGCCAAGGAAAGTCTGTGTAAGTACGGGGCGGTGATAGGGCTGATCCTGGCGGGAATGATGTTGTCTTCTGCGGTGGACTACGCTGCCTACAACACGGTGGATTGGAAAGATTTCCGGGCTTTTTTTGACGCCAGAACAACAGTCTACGATTTTTATCCGGAACTGGTTACAGGGGAGGAGCACAGGGAGGCGCTAAATAAGCTCGGCGTGACAACGGCGCAGCAAACGCTGCTTAACAATTATAATTTCGGTCTGGACGACGCGATTGATACGCGAATGCTTACCGATATGGCGGATTATGCGTCCCGTGTATTAGGAGAGGCTAAGGACTGGGCGGCAATTGCACGCGAGCAGATATCCTTCTATATTTACAGAACATTTCACGGGCAGGATGCGCCCTATAATATCATCGTGCTGTGGGCATATGCGGCGGTGGCGGCGGCAGGGATTGCCACTTGCAGCCGTGATAGGACGAATCACGTACAGCAAACTGTTTGCGGGCAGGGAATGGAACGAGGCGTGACGCGACGGTATGCATTTCTCTGGCAGCTTGTGCTGCTTGCGGCGGCGCGAAGCGCGGTCTGGCTGTTTATACTTATGAGAGGACGCGATCCCGTACGGATCACGCATCCGCTTTATTTGGTTGAATTTGTGCTTTTGCTTGGTCTTTTTGTGAGAATGCTTCGTGCGCGTAAAGCGGACGCGGGGAAGAACGGAACCCTGCGGGCAGGAGCAATATTCATTATACTGCTCCTGACGGGAATCATGGCGGGCGGTTTAACGGGCAGTGTGTCCAAGGTGTTGGAAGACCAGATTTATCGTGAAAAGGTAAATGCGGATTGGTGCGCGATAGACGTTTATTGCAGGGAACATCCGCAGAATTTCTATTTTGAAGATGTGTATTCTACGGTAGCTTTCTCGCAGAAGATATTCGGGAATGCAGATAGCGGTTATGCCAATTATGACATACTGGGCGGCTGGATATGCAAAAGTCCCCTTTACCGTGAGAAACTGCGGCGGTCGGATATTGTTTCCGCAGGGGAGGCGCTAATTGGCAAGGATGGTGTGTACATGATCATATCCGATACGGAAGTTTCCGATATCGGAACCGGATGGATTGCAGAATATTACGGTTCGCAGGGTGTGAGCGTTACGGTGGAGGAGATTGACAGAATCGGGGAACACTATTTTGTATATCAAGTCCGTGAACAATGAGAGACAACATATATCAAGTCAGTACAGAAATGAGGGTACAGATGAATCATTCGGTACATTTGCGTCAGATGACGGCGGAGGATACGGACCGAATCGTCGCATGGCGCAACAAAGAGTTTGTGAGAAAAAATTTTATCTATCAGGAGCTTTTTACGTCAGAAGGACATCTTGCATGGATTAAGAATCAAGTGGAACCCGGGCATGTGGTGCAGTTTATCATCTGTCTGCCTGACGATCGTGAGATAGGAAGCGTTTATCTTCGGGATATTGACAGGGAGTCGGGGACTGCGGAATACGGGATTTTTATCGGGGAAGAGGAGGCATTGGGATGCGGCTATGGCACGGAGGCGGCGAGACAGATACTTTCCTATGCGTTTCATACGCTTGCTCTTAAAAGAGTGTTTCTGCGTTTTCTATCGGATAATATCGGTGCGCGCCGAAGTTATATGCATGCCGGTTTTCGTATGACGGACAAAAGGGAGACGGTGGAGACTTTGCAGGGAGCAAGGGAGGTCTGCTTTATGGAAATTGACCGTGAACTGTGGGAGGCTGAAGAAAGAGATACGTGCCGTGCAAACCAGAACCAGTGACGGCAGAAGCAGCATTCGGAGGAAAATATGAGTAAATTGATTAGTTTTGTAATACCCTGTTACCGTTCGGCGCAGACTATAGGCGGAGTAATAGATGAGATTGACAGGACGATGAAGCAGTTGTCGGCATATTCCTATGAGATTGTGCTGGTCAACGATCACTCGCCGGATAATACTTACGAGGTGATCCGTGCGCTTTGTACAGAACGTAAGGATATATGCGGGATTGATCTCGCCAAAAATTTCGGACAGCACGCCGCGCTTATGGCGGGGTTTCATTATACACACGGAGAGGTTATCATTTGCTTGGATGATGACGGACAGACGCCGGCGGACGAGGTTGGAAAACTGCTTTCCAAGATAGAAGAAGGGTATGATGCAGTCTATGCTAAGTACTCGCATAAACAGCATTCAGGATTCCGTAATTTCGGAAGTAAGATTAATGAACTGATGACGAGAGTGATGTTGGGAAAACCCAAGGAACTTTACTTATCCAGTTATTTTGCGGTCAGACGTTTTGTTGTTGACGAGATGATGCGTTATACCAATCCGTATCCTTATGTGATCGGTCTTGTGCTTCGCACGACCAAGAATATCGCTAATGTGGAAGTGGCACATAGGGAGAGAGAAATCGGTACGTCCGGTTATACGATCGGTAAGCTGCTCGGTTTATGGTTCAACGGATTTACCGCATTCAGCATTAAACCGTTGAGGATTGCTACGGCAATGGGATGTATGACGGCGGTTGCCGGATTCCTATACGGCATCTATACGATTATTAAGAAATTTGTGAATCCGATTGTACCGATTGGATTCAGCGCCATGATGGCGGCGCTCGTTTTTATAGGCGGTATGATCATGCTGATGCTCGGTCTGATTGGCGAGTATATCGGCAGAATATATATATCACTCAACAACTCTCCGCAATATGTTATCAAAGAGTGTATTAACGGGGAAATTATGGAATCATATGCGGACGGAAAGAACGGACAACAATGAATGATAATGAATTTAAAATAAAATTAAAATTAAATGTAATGGCGTTTGTTATTGCTACGGCGGGGACGTTATGTTTTCCGCAAATATTGAATTTGCAGGAAAATACGCTGGGATATACGAACAGTATTTTTTCCATATTCATATGGGTGTTGTGTACTTATGCGGTCAACTGGTCGCTGCATACGATAGATCTTGAAGATAAGAGGGGATGGGCGATTGCGGGGATTCTGTCTTTTCTGTTTACGACAGCAATGTTGTTTGGGGTGCGGTTGGAAGCGGTAGGTAATGTGAACTTTAAAGATCCCAGCTTATGGATTTCACTGCCGGTTTTAACTTGTCTGTTTACGATACTTGTGCGCAAGTTCTGGAATTTTCTGGGCGGCGTGAAGGACAGGAAAAACAGTTATGCGCAGCATTTGCAAATGCCTCAGACACCGGAGAGAGCGGCGAAGCACGCGGACATATTGACTTTTTTCTTCCTGCTCATATGCTGGCTTCCGGTTTTTCTTGCGGTATATCCCGGTTTCTTCGTCTATGACGCACAGGATGAATGGCTGCAGGTCGCATCGCGGACTTTTACGACGCATCATCCGATCGTACATGTGTTGATGCTTGGGGGCATCGTCTGCGCAGTGCATAAGATTACGGATTCTTATAATCTGGGTATCGCATGTTATACGGTACTGCAGATGATGATTGTGTCGGGCGGATTTACTTATCTGCTTTCCTTTATGCGAAAAAGGAAAGTCTCTAAAGCTGTGCGCATTATCTCACTGCTTTATTTTGCTTTATTTCCCGTTATCGTGATGTTTACACTATGTTCAGCTAAGGATGCGATTTTTACGGTGGCGCTTTTGCTTCTTCTTTTGTCGCTTCTTGACATGGGAAGCGACAGGGAGACATTTTTCGCATCTTGGACGAAGATGGTTTTCTTTGTCTTAAGCGCGACGGCAATGATGCTGTTTCGCAAGAACGGCGTTTATGCATTTGCAGTGATGGCGCTGATTCTTCTATTTTATCACAAACATTACCTGAAAAGAATCGGGCTTTTGCTCGCGGCAGCTTTTTGTTCTTATTTCCTGATCACTGCCGGTTTGACGACGGTTCTGCACGCTGAGGGCGGTGGGAAACAGGAGATGCTCACCGTACCTATACAGCAGCTTGCGCGCACGTATAAGTTTAATCGTGAAGTGTTTGAACCGGAGGACATTGCCACGCTTCATGAAATACTCCCCGAGGAGGCGCTTGTCTTATATAATCCGAAGCTGTCCGACCCGGTTAAGATCCGTTTCAGGAATAACACGTTCGCAGCGGACAAATCGAAATATATCCGTCTGTGGGCGCGTATCGGTTTGAAAAAGCCTCTGTCATATATCAATGCATGGCTTGTAAACTCATATGGGTTCTGGTATCCGGACACGGTGATTGACGTCTACTCCGGCAATACGGTTTTTACGTTTACTTACGGCGACAGTTCATATTTCGGCTATGAGGTGGAGGAACCGGGATTCAGAGACAGTAAGATTCCTTGGCTGGATGAAGTATACAGAAAACTTGCGCTTGAGATTTCACAGGAAAAGATTCCGATTTATTCCATGCTTTACTCTCCCGGGGGGATTTTCTGGTGTATTGCATTTGTTTTTGCGTATGTGCTTTACCGGAAAAAGTATCATTTGGTGATTCCGTACCTGATGGTGTTGCTTGTCTGGCTGACGGTCATTCTGGGACCGACCTATCTGCCACGGTATGTATTGATCTTCTGGTTTGGGCTGCCGCTTTTTGCAGCCATGCTCTTAGAGGAAGTTTAGTTGTAAAATAGATATATTCGTGATATACTAAGCAATGATATTTTGCGCTACTGTGCCCTGCGCCCGGTGTGCAGGTGTCAAATAACAGGAATCAGGAACAGATTATGAATAAAGTAATCAATAGAAGACAGGCAATCTGCAGCACTGTCTGGATCATCGTACTATGTGCGGTATTTGCGTTATGGCCGCTTCGTCTGGTGAAAGAAACGATTGTTTCCGACAGTAATAAGAAGATTGTCGCAGAGTCTGAGGCAATTACGTCGGACTATGTTGTACAGCAGATGTTTATTGCCCAGTATGATAAACTAAAGAATATTGATATTTATTTTGCTGACGGCACGATAGGGACAACCTTTAATTTTGTGCTTTATGATGCTTCTATGCATATGATCATGCAGCAGGTTATCAATACTGAGGATATGAAATCGATGCCCGGATATTGTACGGTGCAGGTCAATATAGACGCGCAGGTCGGTAAAGAATATTACTATCTGCTGCAGGGGATCGATTCTCCGTTCTATGTGGCGTATGAGAACACTGAAGAATCGGGCAATATATATAACGGTACGCTTTATTACGGAAATGTGGAAGATACGGAGCGCTGTATGGTCGCTTCCTATGAATATGAAGTACCGCTTAGAAAGGGCAAAACACTCGTTTGTGATGCCCTCTTTGTGCTGTCCGGCGTTCTGGTCACTTATCTTACGGGATTGTACTATAAGAAACGACCGGAGAAGAACATACTTGTTACGGTGGAGCAGACAGTGAAGGCGGTTTGCAATCCGCTTATTATCATCGCGGGAATGGCGGCCTTGATAGCTGTGTGGCCGTGCAAAATGTTTACGGGTAATGCGGTGTCCATTCTGTTCTATGAGGCGAGCATACTGCTTGCAGCAGCGATCGCACTTTATGCCGTTAACCATAACAGGACAGGGATTGCCACCGATAGAACGCTTGCCGATCTCCTTAAGACGAACTGGCAGAATTATCTGCAGTCGGCGCTTTTGGCAGGGGCAATCTGGGCATGTTGCAACTATATGAATGGCTTGTATGAGATTCATCATACCGTGGCGTACAGGCAGATGCTGATTTTCTTTGCATTGGCGGTGATCGTCACATACAAGTTCAAGGATATTTTCAATGTGATCAATCTGGTCTATCTCGTGATTGCGGCGGTGGTTGGCTACCAGTACTATGCAAGGACATCCGCGGCGTTGGAAAACCCGGAAGAACTGGATTTCCTTGTTGTGAAGCTTACGGCATGGACAGGCATTCTGGCTGGCTTGGTTATCATCGGTACGGTGCGTTTCCTTGTTAGGAGACAAGTTAAGAACATTTCTGTCTGGTACAGTATTCTTGTGGGAATATTTTTTGCCATGATGATCTGGCGTCGTAATACGAGAGGATGGCCGATCTACCTCGTATGTTCTTTTGTGCTGTTCTATTTGAATATGGCGGCATGGGAGAAGAAAGCCGTGCTGCTTAAGAACATATGTAATGGTATTCTGATCCATTTCAGCGTGATGGTGATTTATTGTCTGCTCCACAGACCATACATGTTTTTCATTTATTACAGGTATCCGTTTATCTTCCATACAGTGACGATGTCGGCGGTTTATCTGTCGCTCGTGGTATGCGCGGCGTTGGTGAAATTCTTGGATGCGTACAAAAGATGCCGGAAGCTTGCGGCTGTATATAAAGAATTGTTCGTGTTCGGCGTAGCGGCTGTCTATCTCTTACTGACTCTGTCAAGAACGGGATATCTGGCAATTATTGTGATGGCGCTTGTGGTGATTCCGGTGATGTGCTTTTCCATGAAAGCGAGATGGCAAAGTATGCTCCGCGGTATCGGCATGATGCTCCTCGCGGCAATTCTTTGTTTCCCGGTGACTTTCACTGCACAGAGAATGGCGCCTGCCATCGTGGCAAGACCGGAGGCGCATGAGATTGAAGAGTTTCCGACGGAGATTGTTCACGGTAGAGACATGGATTCAAGGTTCTATATTACGATACAGCGTTTTATACAGGTATTTCAGATGAAAGTACTGGGGATTCCGGAGGAGAACAGTCTGAGAGCAATTTATATGGTGGTTGACGCCGGAGATACGCTTGAGAATGTGACGCATGGAAGCAAGGCGCTTATGCCGGAATACGCGATTGACGCGAATGCGATTCTGCTCGCGTCGGCGGAAGATACGGCGGCTGGAGCGGGAACGGAAGACGCTAATCTGATCGGTGAGACGGGTGAGCAGGAGGAATACTCATACACCAACGGAAGACTGGAAATTTTCAGATTATATTATAGTAATCTCAACAAGATGGGGCATGACGACATGGGAATTATGGAACCGAACGGCCACTATAACGTCCATGCGCATAACATATATCTTCAGGTTGCCTTCGACCACGGTATCTATGTGGGGATTATGTTTATTCTGTTAGGCGCCGGCACATTGGTGCAGGCGGCGGTCTATTATCATAAACGCAAAGAAGACAGAGAATGTGCGGCGCTGCCGCTTGCCGTTTTGATTTTGTTTGCGGTTGCGGGTCTGACAGAGTGGATTTTCCATCCGTGCAGCCCGATTGCATACTGCTTACTGTTGACACTGACACCGCTTCTTGTTGACAAACGGGATAAAGTGTAAGGGACAAAGGACGGCGTAGGAAAAGGATATGGAGAAAAAGAGAAGACCATTTAATGTAAAGCTATTTTATAGAAGGACGTGCCTGATCATATATGATATTATCAGCGTGATCTTGGCAAGTTACCTGGCTATTATCATTCGTTATGAGTTCAGAGTGGATGAAATTCCGCGACACTTTATGAACCCTATTGAACAGGTGATGCCGCTCAATATTATCGTGACACTGGCAATTTTTTATTTCTTTCGTCTCTACAACAGTCTGTGGGCGTTTGCAGGTGAGACGGAACTGCAGAATATCGTAGTGTCCTGCGTTTTGTCAACGATTGTAAACAGTATCTGCTTACAGTTTTTTAAGACGACGTCGCAGGCAGTGCCGAAAAGCTATTACTTTTTCTATTTATTTCTGCTCATTACGTGTATTTTCAGCAGCCGTTTCTCATACCGCTTCTTCAGAAGCCTGAAACACAAACAGCAGAATAAGAAGAACCATATCTCTGTTATGGTAATCGGCGCGGGAGAGGCCGCGAATGTTATTATTAAAGAGATTGTGAACAGTAATTTCTCCACGATGGTCATCAAGTGTATTATTGATGACGACAAGGGAAAATGGGGAAGATATATTCAGGGGATTAAGGTCGTCGGCGGGCGGGATAAGATTGTGGAGTGCGCGGACGTCTATGATGTGGATGAGATTATCGTGGCAATGCCTTCAGCGAGCAGGTCAGAAATCAGAAAAATCCTCGAAATCTGTAAAGATACCAACTGTAAACTGCGGTCCCTTCCGGGGATGTACCAGCTTGTAAACGGTGAGGTCAATGTTTCCAAGCTGCGCGACGTGGAGGTGGAAGACTTACTTGGAAGAGACCCGATCAGCGTTGATTTGAATTCTATTCTCGGTTACGTGCAGGGCAAAGTAGTGCTAGTCACCGGCGGCGGTGGTTCCATCGGCAGTGAGTTGTGCAGACAGATTGCAACCCACAAACCGAAACAGCTTGTAATTGTGGATATCTATGAGAATTCCGTCTATGATATTCAGCAGGAGCTGAAAGGCAGATATCCCGAGCTGGATCTGGTGGTTTTAATCGCTTCGGTGAGAAATACGAACCGCATGAACTATATTTTCTCGACATATCATCCGGATATTGTGTATCATGCGGCAGCGCATAAGCATGTACCGCTGATGGAAGACAGTCCGACGGAAGCGATTAAGAACAACGTATTCGGTACGTTTAAGACAGCGCAGGCGGCAGCTATGAGCGGGGTACGGCGTTTTGTCATGATCTCCACGGATAAGGCGGTCAATCCGACCAATATCATGGGGGCCAGCAAGCGCATCTGCGAGATGATTATCCAGACTTTTGACAAACATTATGAAACGGAATTCGTGGCGGTTCGCTTCGGCAATGTACTCGGAAGCAACGGCAGCGTCATTCCTCTGTTTCGTAAGCAGATAGCGGCGGGTGGACCGGTGACGGTGACCCATCCGGATATCATACGTTATTTTATGACGATACCAGAGGCGGTTTCTCTCGTGCTTCAGGCAGGCGCGTATGCGAGAGGCGGAGAAATTTTCGTGCTGGATATGGGAGAACCGGTCAAGATACTGGACTTAGCCCAGAATCTGATCAAGCTGTCCGGGTATCGTGTCGGCGAAGATATCAAGATTGAATTTACGGGACTTCGTCCGGGCGAGAAGCTGTATGAAGAACTTCTGATGGACGAGGAGGGCATGAAAGATACGGCGAATAAGATGATTCATATCGGAAAGCCGATTGAATTGGACGAGCATGAGTTTTTCACCCAGCTAAAGGAACTGAAAGACGAATGCGCGATTGAGAGTTCGGATATCAGACCGCTCATCAAGAAGATTGTTCCGACTTATCATCATACAGGGACATAGAGAGATATTGCTACAAGGAAAAGAGGGATATTATGGAAAAAAAGAGAATCTATTTATCCTCGCCCACAATGCACGGGGACGAACAAAGGTATGTACAGGAAGCTTTTGACACGAACTGGGTCGCTCCGCTCGGACCGAATGTCACCGCTTTTGAAAAAGAGATGGCGGAATATACCGGTTGCGGACATGCGGCGGCATTAAGCGCGGGAACGGCGGCAATCCATCTTGCGCTCAGACTATTGGGAATAGGGCAGGAGGATGTGGTGTTTGTATCTGATCTGACCTTCTCGGCAACATGTAATCCCATCAGATACGAGAATGCGACGCCGGTATTTATTGATGCGGAGCCGGATACATGGAATATGTCTCCCGATGCGTTAAAGAAAGCTTTCGCGAAATATCCGAATCCGAAGGCAGTCATCTGTGTGCACCTCTACGGGACGCCTGCCAAATTGGATGAGATTATGGAAATCTGTGAGGAGCATCATGTACCGCTCATTGAGGACGCCGCGGAGTCCTTAAGCAGTACCTATAAGGGACGTCACACAGGCACTTTCGGAAAATACGGAATTTATTCTTTTAACGGCAATAAGATCATTACGACTTCCGGCGGAGGCATGTTTGTCTCTGCAGAAGAAGAGGCGGCTAAGAAAGTAACTTTCCTTGCGACGCAGGCGCGAGATCCCGCCAGACACTATCAGCATTCGCAGATTGGTTATAATTACCGAATGAGTAACGTTACGGCGGGGATCGGCAGAGGTCAGCTTTTCCACTTGGAGGAGCATAAGACAAAGAAGAAGGAAATATATGAACAGTATCGTGAAGCGTTTGCGGATATTCCGGAGATTGCTATGAATCCGCTGAATCCTGATGGAGACGCGAATTGCTGGCTTTCTTGTATGACCATAGCAGAAGGATGTAGAATAACACCTGATATGGTAATGGACGCGCTGGCGGAGGAAAACATTGAGAGCAGACCAATCTGGAAACCGATGCATTTACAGCCGGTTTTTGCCGAATTTGATTTTATACCGCATAACGGGGATGGAAGCAGCGTGGGCGAAGATGTTTTTAACAGAGGGGTATGCCTGCCGAGTGACGTCAAGAATACGCCGGAAGATATGGAACTGATCATTGGTATCGTGAGAGGACTGTTTCGACAATAATCCGAAGCGTGAGCAAGGGGAGAAGAAGGAATTTCTCTGTTGCAGCGTCGCGTGATGGACAAAGGAAAGGAAGGAATCGAGTATGTATAGAAATTGTATGAAAAGATGTCTGGATTTCCTGCTTTCACTTTGCGGTCTCATCGTGTTAAGTCCGATTTTGCTTGTACTGGCAGTGCTGGTACGTGTAAAACTCGGCTCCCCGGTTCTTTTTAAACAAGAAAGACCGGGAAAAAATGAGAAGATTTTTACGCTCTGTAAGTTTCGTACGATGACGGACGAGAGGGACGAGAAGGGGAATCTTCTGCCGGATGCGGTGAGACTGACGAAATTCGGTAAATTCTTAAGGGGAACGAGCTTGGATGAACTTCCGGAGCTTTTTAACATACTAAAGGGCGATATGAGCATCGTCGGTCCGAGACCGCTTCTCGTATCGTATCTGCCTTATTACAGTGAGCGCGAACGGCTGCGCCACAGTGTACGTCCGGGGTTAACGGGTCTTGCGCAGGTCAGCGGCCGCAACTACATCGATTGGGACAGACGGCTTGCGAAAGATGTGGAATATGTAGAAAACCTGTCTTTTCGGATGGACATGAAGGTTCTGTGGATGACCGTGCAGACGGTGCTCGGACATACGGAGGAAGTGGCGCAGGACACGAACGCAGTGGAAGGAAACTTTGCGGAAATCCGTAGGAAGAGAATGGAAGAAGAGAACCTTAAGAAAGGCTGAAAGCCGGCGGAGCAAAGAGAGAATAGAGAGGCAAAAAGCAGGGAGAAAGGCGTGGTAGCAGATTGAATATATTAATTTTAAGCGCCGGCACCCGGGACAAGGTGGTGCAGTATTTTAAGAGGGAGATAGCGGACTTGGGCAGGATTATTGCGACTGATTGCAGTAACCTTGCGCCGGCGGTCTATGATGCGGACGCTTTCTATCTGGTGCCGAGGATTACGGCACCTGGGTATATGGACAAGATTCTGGAGATTTGCAGGAAAGAAGAAATAACAGGCGTTTTTTCTTTGATTGATCCGGAACTTAGTATGCTGGCGAAAGAACGGGACAGATTTCTGGAAATAGGAACAACGCCTATTATTTCCGATTATGATTTGGTGGAAACCTGTTTTGATAAGTATAGAATGTATGAACTGCTCAATAAGATGCAGATACCTGCCGCTAAATGCTACCTTGACAAGGATGCGTTCTATCAGGCGGTTGATGAGGGAGAAATCTCTTATCCGGTTTTTGTGAAGCCGGTGAAGGGAAGCGCAAGTCTCTATATCAATAAGGTCAACAGCCGCGAAGAGATTGAGGTTCTGTTTGGTCTGCATGACGATTTGATGATTCAGGAATATATGGACGGGCAGGAGTATGGGGCGGATGTATATATTGATATGATTTCCGGGAAATGTACGTCTGTTTTTGTAAAGAAGAAGATCAAGATGCGTGCGGGGGAGACTGATAAGTCAGTTTCATATAAAGACGCGCGTCTGTTCGAGATGATACGGGAATTCGTGGAGAGGTGCGGTTTCCGCGGCATGATAGACATTGACATTTTTGAAATTGACGGAACGTACTATATCTCCGAGGTCAATCCACGGTTTGGCGGCGGCTATCCCCATGCCTATGCGTGTGGTGTGAACATGCCGGCGGCGGTCATCCGCAATCTTGCAGGAGAAGAGAATCCGGTCAGGATAGGGGACTATGAGGAGAATATCGTGATGATGAAATACAATGAGATTGCGATTCGCGACATGGAAGGGGAAGAGATTATCCCATGAGCAAAGTATTGATTTTGACAAACTCTTCCGGCGGACTGTATGATTTCCGCAATGAATTTGTACAGGCCTTATTGTGCGGTAATCAGGTATATATCAGTATGCCGGACGATGTGAAGGAGAAAGAACTTGTGCAGGAAGGCTGTCAGATTATCAAGACGGGCATCAACCGCAGGGGCATTAACCCGTTGGAGGATTTGAAGCTGTACCGGACATACAGCCGTATGATGAAAGAGTTGAAGCCGGATCTGGTGGTGACTTACACGATCAAACCGAATATTTATGGAGGTTTTGCGGCGGCGAGGAGAAAGATTCCGTATATTGCTACGATCACCGGGCTGGGTGGCGCTTTTGACAGAAGTGGAATATTGCTGCAATTGATCGTCTCAATGTATAAGGCCGGACTTAAGAAGGCCGCCTGTGTCTTTTTCCAGAATGAGGAGAACAGAGGTATTTTTCAAAGACTCGGCATTACGGCGAAGAAGACGCGCATGGTCATGGGTTCCGGCGTGAATCTGGAGAGGCATCGCTATGAGAAATATCCTGCGGGAGAGGAAACGCATTTCCTTTTTGTAGGAAGAGTAATGAAAGAACGCGGCATCTTGGAATATATAGAAGCGGCGAAAGCATTACATAGCGAACGGGTCTTTTTCGATATTATGGGCTACTGTGATGAAGATTATCAGGATATGCTGGATTATTTAGAACAGGAAGGAATCGTACACCAGATTGGGTTTCATACGGAAGTACATCCCTACCTGACGGCGGCAAGCGCCATCGTGGTGGCGTCTTTTCATGAGGGAATGTCCAATGCGCTGATTGAAGGCGCAGCCACGGGAAGACCGGTTATCGCTTCCAATATCAGCGGATGCCTTGAGGCTTTCGAGGAGGGAACAACAGGGTTCGGATTTACGCCCGGACACGCGGACGAACTGATTCATGCAATGAAGAAATTTCTTGCGCTGTCCTATGAGGAACGCGCTAAGATGGGGCGTCTTGCGAGAGAGAAGATGGAGCGGGAATTTGACAGGAAGCTGGTCACGGGTGAATATATGGATGAAGTCAGTCTGATTTTGAGTAAATGAAGCGTATTACAATCAGCTCCGGGGACCGGATGCGATATGACAGAGAAAAGGCGGATTCACAAGGAGGTATAAAATGGATTTATATGAGAAGATTGTAAGTGGAGAAGAAAAACTGTCACTGGTGGGCTTGGGCTATGTGGGTATGCCGATCGCAGTTGCTTTCGCTAGAAAAATTAAGGTGGTAGGTTTTGATCTCAATGAGAAGAAGATTGAACTGTATCAGAGTGGTATCGACCCGACGAATGAAGTGGGTGATGAAGTGATCAAAAACACCACAGTGGAATTTACGGCGGATGCGGAGAAGCTTCGTGAGGCAAAATTCCATATTGTCGCAGTACCGACGCCGGTCAATGATGACCATACGCCCGATCTGACGCCGGTGGAGGGAGCAAGCCGCATCTTAGGGCAGCATCTGACTAAGGGATCCGTTGTCGTATTTGAGTCTACGGTTTATCCGGGGGTCACGGAAGAAATCTGTGTGCCGATTCTGGAGAAAGAATCGGGGTTAAAATGCGGTGTGGACTTTAAAATAGGCTATTCTCCGGAGCGCATCAATCCCGGCGACAAAGTCCATAGGCTTGAGACGATCACCAAGATTGTATCAGGTATGGATGAAGAGACGCTTGACGTTGTTGCTAAAGTGTACGAGCTCGTTGTGGAAGCCGGCGTATACCGGGCGGAGTCCATCAAGGTTGCTGAGGCGGCAAAGGTTATCGAGAACAGCCAGAGAGACATCAACATTGCGTTCATGAATGAGCTTTCCATGATATTCCATAAGATGGACATTGACACCAAGGCAGTGTTGGAAGCCGCGGGAACGAAGTGGAATTTCCTCAAATTTATGCCGGGTCTTGTGGGCGGACACTGTATCGGAGTAGACCCTTACTATCTGACATACAAGGCGGAGGAGCTTGGCTACCATTCACAGATTATTCTTTCCGGACGCCGCATCAATGACGATATGGGCAAGTACGTGGCGGAGAGCCTTGTGAAGAGCCTGATTAAAGCGAGCATTCCTGTGAAAAATGCCCGTGTGGCAATCTTAGGTTTTACGTTTAAAGAGAACTGTCCTGATACGAGAAATACGAAAGTGATAGATATCTATAAGGAATTGGGAGAATACGGTATTGCGCCGCTTGTGGTGGATCCGGCTGCCGATGCGGAGGAGGCAAAACGCCTGTATGGCGTTACCTTCCGGACAATGGAAGATGTCACTGACATGGACGCCGTGATTATTGCGGTGGCGCATGAAAGCTTCTTAGAACTTACGAAAGAGCAGATCGGCGCATTCTACAACCCTGCGCATAAGCAGAAGGTTTTGATGGATATTAAGGGATTGTTAGACAGAAAAGAGTATCTGACAGAGGATTATCTGTATTGGAGACTGTAAGATTAAAAAAGATTTCAATTAAATCATGGTGCATTCTGGCGGGATTGTGCATTTTGTTCCTAGGGATGCTCGCGGCTTTCGGGGTGGGCGTATACAACGACTCCGAGCAGTATATTACGATGCACATTCACAGGGAGCCGTTGTATCCGCTTTTCCTAGCTTTATTTCGAAAAGTATGCGGGGACGGTTATCTGACCGTGGCTGCGGCGGCACAGGGTATCCTCACAGCAGTCGGTATATGGCTTCTTGCAGAGTATATCACATGTCATTTTAAGCTGTGTCTATGGGAACAAATGCTCGTGGTTCTGATACAGATTGTGCCCCATGTGATGACGCGGTATGTCTCAGCACTGCATATTTTCTTAGAGAGTTCGGTGATGAGCGAGGCGTTGTGCATTCCGCTGTTTCACTTTTTCCTATATTTTCTGCTGCGTATGCTTTTTGAACAGCGGAGAAGGGACCGCATACTCGCTTTAGTCTTCGCTTTTCTGCTGTCGATGACTAGAGGGCAGATGATGATCACGATTCTATTGTGGATGGTTCTCTTCCTGCTGCAGATGATATTGCAGAAAAAATACAGGCTGTTGATTGTTCCGGTTATCGCTGTCGCAGCGGTATTCGGTATGCGAAGTCTGACGGTTCATCTGTACAATTATGCGGTTACAGGTTATTTCATGGGCAATACTTACGGTAAGGTCAACACGCTGACCAATGTTATTTATGCCTGCAATGAGGAAGACCGGGCAGTCTTTGAAGAGGGAAGTCTTGAACAGAAGTTCTTCGATCGTTTCTATGCAGAGGCTGACGCCATGGGACTGAATTATAAATATGGCGGGGAGACGTTCAGACAGAGGGCAGAGCACTTGGAGAAGTACCATGATGTCTTGAAGTTCCAAGTACTAGAGGCTAATTTATCAGCCTACTATTTCAGCCTTGGAGAGGTTGACTATTATCAGCAGAGCAGCATGTCGGATGAAATGGCAGGTGTTATGCTAAAGAAATTATTGCCGGCATGTTTCGGGCAATGGCTGTATGATTATATACTGCTTTGCAGCGGCGGATTTGTCAGGAGCATTGCGGTGGTGCATCCGCTTATTAACCTGATTGTGTTTTTGTTCTACGGCGCTTCTGTTTTTCTTGTCATGTGGCTGATTTTCTATGGCAGGCAATACGATACGGCATGGATCATGGGAACGGCGCTTTTATTTATCGCGGCGAATGTGTGTGCCACATCCATTACGATCATGTGTCTTTCAAGGTATATGATTTATGGGTTTTCGTTTTTTTATACGGCATTATACTTGTCGCTTAGAGGATTTTGTGTGCATCTTTGGAATGGAGGAAGAAATGGGATATCGTGATGTAAAATTTGAAGAAGACAGTGTTTTTTTGGTAGGCGGGGGCGCAGGGTTTATCGGTTCTAATATTTGCGAGGCGCTTATTGAGATGGGTTACACCGTGCGTTGTCTGGATGATTTATCTACCGGTAAATATGAAAATATTGAGTGCTTGGCTCAGAATAAGAGATTTACTTTTATCAAAGGCGATATCAGAGACTTAGATACTTGTATGAGCGCGACAAAGGGCGCCGATTATGTGCTCAATCAGGCGGCGTGGGGCAGTGTGCCGCGCAGTATAGAGATGCCTCTGCTTTATGAGGAAGTTAATATACGCGGAACGCTTAACATGATGGAGGCGGCGAGACAGTGCGGCGTCAAGAAATTTGTGTACGCTTCCAGTTCCTCTGTCTATGGAAATTCCGCGACGCTTCCGAAGAAGGAAGGACAGGAGGGCAAAGTCATTTCGCCCTATGCGCTGACGAAGAGAGTGGATGAAGAGTACGGACGTCTGTATAAGGAATTGTACGGACTTGATACTTACGGATTGCGTTACTTTAACGTATTTGGGCGCAGACAGAATCCCGAGGGAATGTATGCGGCAGTTATCCCTAAATTTATCAAGCAGCTTCTGCACGACGAGGTTCCCACTATTAACGGTGACGGGAGACAGTCCAGAGATTTCACTTATATAGACAATGTAATCGAGGCAAATCTGCGTGCCTGCCATGCGTCAAGTGAAGCGGCGGGAGAGGCGTATAATATCGGCGCGGGCGGCAGGTTATTTCTGATTGACATATATAATTATCTGTGCAAAGCGCTCGGAAAAGATATCGAGCCGAATTATGGACCGGACCGCAAAGGCGATGTACGTGATTCCAATGCGGATATCAGCAAGGCAAGGGAGCAGCTTGGGTACAATCCGGAATATGATTTCGAGAAAGGCATTGAACTGGCGATTGACTGGTATAAGGAGTATTTGAAGTAAATGGAGTTTAAATTTGCCGGCTATCGTATCCAGATAGCAAAGGAATACAAAATTGATGGGACGATGCCCAAAATCTATAATGCCGAGGGAAGACTGCTTGAGACATATTTTATCAAAAACAGACATTCTCAGCATGCGCCTTTCGGACATGAAGGGAAGTATTTCTTCTGGGACCGTTATAATTACGGACTCGACACGCATTTCTACGGACCGGAATCCATGACAAAGACGCTGGGGAATCCGAAGGTGAAGTACGGCATGTTGACGGAATCCCGCATAATTATGCCGAACGATTATGAAATTTTTCACAAGCATAAGGGGCTGGAGAAAGAGTTCCGTTATATTTTCACATACGATGAACAAATCCTTCAAGAGAATGAGAATGCAAGATTCTATCCGGTTGCGGCAGGAATCTGGAATCATGACATAAAGGAAGGGTTGTATCAACAGAAGGATAGGGATTTGTCAATCTTATCGTCTGACAAAGTTATGTGTGATTTGCACCGCTTCCGGTTAGAACTTGCCAGAATGTGCAAGAGGGAAGCGCTTGCCGACACTTACGGCAGGTTTGACGGCGGCGAGTATGTAAAGAGCGTGGACGAGACGTTAAATAGTTATCGGTTTGCGCTCATAATAGAAAACGACATTTCAGATTATTATTTCTCGGAACGTCTCACAAGCTGCTTTGCGGCGCAGACAATTCCGGTTTATCTGGGCACGAGTAAGATTGGGGATTTCTTTAATACTGACGGTATGATTTTGCTGGAGAGACCAGATATGGATGAAGTCAGGCGCAAAATCAGGGAGTGTACGAGAGAGGCTTATGAGGAGAGACTGCCGGCGGTGCTCGATAATTTTAGAAGGGTACAAGAATATGTGAACATGCAGGATTATCTCTACGAGAAATATCTGGCGAACTGAGTAAGAAGCAGACGCAGTCCAAATTCGCAAGCAGAGTAGGAATAGGAGATCGATATGAAATACAGAGTAGTCGTTTTCGGGGTAAAAGATACTTCAGAGAATATCGTGAATTTTATACAGGAGCAAATCTGTCCGGTAGATTTGGTGATAACCATCAGTCCCGAGGTTACGAAGAAAAATCAGGTGTCCGGATATAAAGGGTTATCAATCTTGACGGAGAAATACGGTATTCCCGTTCATGAGGCGGACAGCTATTTTCTGACGGACGACAAGACGCAGAAATTCATGAGTGAGAATGAGTTTGACATCGGTATTTCCATGGGTTGGCAGAGACTGATTCCGAAATCTGTGTTAGACTGTTTCCGGTACGGTATCTACGGCTTCCACGGCAACTGCGGCTATCTGCCCTTCGGAAGAGGACGCTCGCCTCTCAACTGGTCGATCATTCTGGGAGATACGCGATTCAATCTCAATATGTTCCGCTATGACGAGCAGGCGGACAGTCCAAATGTGTTTGCAACAGAAATGTTCTCTATTACGCCTCACGACGATATACGGACGGCGCAGTATAAGAATATGATCTGCTCGAAGAACCTGATTCGCAGACTGCTTAAGGCATATGAGGAGGGGCATATCGAAATCCGTACGGACTCAAAGGATTTTGATTCCTGGTATGGTAAGAGAACGGCAGCCGATGGGAAGATTGATTTCCATGCAAGGACAAGGGAAATCTATAATCTGGTTCGAGGCGTTGCAGCTCCTTTTCCGGGGGCGTATGCGATGAACGGCGATGACAAAGTAACTGTGTGGGTGGCTCATCCTTTTGACGAGATGATAGACTTCTCGGCGTATGCGCCGGGAGAGGTGATTGATATATTCGACGGGAAACTTGTAGTGCGCACGGTAGACGGTTCCCTGCTGATTGACAAATATGAGTGCGCAGGAGAAATTGCGGTGGGCGATGTGCTGGCGTAGCACAAACGCTTCGGAAATGGAAAACAGTGTGAGAAACCACGCTGATGCGAGGAGCAATATGTCGGAGACAATTCGGGTGTTACACGTGCTTGGCGGTGTCGGGCTCGGCGGTGCGGAGAGCCGCATCATGGACTTATACCGCCAGATGAACAGAGAAGAGATACAGTTTGACTTTCTAGTTCATAGCGAAGCTATGAACTATGGGCACAGTAAGGACACAGCCAGAAAACCGGAATTTTATGATGAGGAAATTACGCGCTTGGGAGGCCATATTTATGTGCTTCCCAAGTTTAAAGTTTACAATTATCCCATATACAGGAGAGCGGTGCGGAATTTCTTCAGAGAACATCATGAGTTTCAGGTAGTGCAGGGACATATGACGAGCACTGCCGGTATTTATCTTCCGATTGCTAAGAAGTGCGGGGTTCCCGTTACGGTGGCGCACTCCAGAAATGCGGGTGTGGTAAAGGGCGCAAAAGGGATTGCCACGAAATTCTTCAGGAGAAATCTGGCGGATAAAGCAGACCATTGCTTTGCCTGTTCCGAACTTGCCGGCGAGGATGTATTCGGCAGTGAAGCAATGCGGCAGGGTAGAGTCAAGATTATCCATAACGCGATAGATGCCGGCAGATTCACCTATTGCGCCGACAAGCGGGCGAAGATCAGGGAACGTCTGGGATTGACGGGAAAGTTTGTGCTCGGGCATGTGGGTCGTTTTAATTATCAGAAGAATCATCCCTATCTGATTGACGTCTTTGCTAAAGTGTGTAAGACAAGGAAAGACGCAGTGCTGCTTCTTCTGGGAGAAGGACCTGATATGGAGGCTGTCAAAGCAAAATGCCGTCAGCTTGGGATTGAGGAACAGGTCCGGTTTATGGGAAATCAGAAGCAGGCGGAGGATTACTATCAGGCAATGGATATATTCCTTCTGCCGTCATTCTTCGAAGGACTTCCGGGCGTGCTGGTGGAGGCGCAGGCTTCCGGATTGAAATGTTTCGTGTCGGATACGATTACAAGGGAAGCGGAAGCTACGGATCTGGTCGCTTATCTGAGTATTGACCTGCCGGCAGCAGAGTGGGCGGAGAAGATATGTGAAGCGGCGGATTACGAGCGCCGTGATACTTATCAGACAATGAGAGCGGCCGGATTTGACGTGGAGACGCAGGCGGAGGGTTATTCTCTGTTTTATCAGAAAGGTGACGACTCAAGGTTATGAAGAAACTATTATTGATTGTACCGTCCTTGCATCAGGGCGGGTTGGAGAAAGTGTGTGCGGCGACGGCAAGACTCATGCAGCCGTATTTTGACGTGCAGATTGCTATTTTTGATTCGCGAAATATCGCGTATGATATCAAAGGTATTCCGGTAACTGATTTACGACTTCCGAGCAGGCCGGATAAAATGGGGAAAATAATCAATGTGCTGAAGCGTGGGTTTCGGCTGCGCCGGCTCAAGAAAGACGAGCATATCGATATTGCATACAGTTTCGGACCGACGGCAAATCTGGCGAATATCGCATCCTTCGGCAAAGCGGAGAAATGGCTCGGTATCAGAAGCTATATGGATATGGGAAATCCGAAGCAGATACGGCTTTTTGCGAAATGTGCGGACAGGCTGGTCTGCTGTTCCGAGACGATCTGCCGCGAGGTGCAGGAGAAATATCAATGCAGGAAGGCGGTCACATTACAAAATCCTTTTGATATGAAGGAAGTAAAGGTACTTTCAGAGAAAGAAGAGGCAGAGACTCCTTGGAGTGAGGGACGGATTCTTATTTCCATGGGAAGAGAGGATTCAGTAAAAGGGTTCTGGCATTTGATAAAAAGCTTTTCAATCGTTCACGCGAAATATCCTGACACAAAGCTTATGATTATCGGCAAAGGTGAATTTCTGCCGTACAGGGAACTTGCGGACAGACTTGGTATTGACGAGGCGGTTTATTTTGCAGGGCTTAAGAAAAATCCCTATCCCTATCTGAAAAGGGGTAGTTTATATGTTTTGACGTCATATTATGAAGGATTTCCGAATGCGATGGTAGAGGCAATGTCCATGGGTCTTCCGGTTATCGCGACGGACTGTATGACGGGTCCGCGGGAAATTTTGGAAGACAAATACGGCATTCTGATTCCGAACATGAGCCCGGAGGAGGACTTTGACCCCGCCCATATCACGCAGGAAGAGGAAAACCTTGCAAGAGAGATTATGGCGCTTCTTGAAGATGATAAGAAGGCACAGCATTACCGCGAGATGGCGCTTAGGCGTGCGGGAGATTATACGGCGGAGTCCTACATTCAGAAAATACGGGATTGGTCGCAGTAAAGCCAAATGCCGCAAAGAAGGACTTAAAGAGGAGAAAAGCTGGATTGATGGAAGCATCTAAAGAGAACAAAATACATATGCCGGAGAAACGACAGTTTCTTATACTGATTCCCTTCGCACTGTTTTATGCTGTCGCTGCGATGTGTACCGAGTTGGAAAAAGCGGCGTCATTGGGACTGATTCACAATTTTATTAGATTTGCGGCATGGTTTTGTACAAGTTATGTGGTGTTGCTTATACTGTGCACCGTTCTTTCACAGAGGAGTGTGGTAATGTCAAGGATTCCTTTGCTGTCTCACGTTCATGAACAGAAACCGAGGCAGGGGAAATGGTATATTTATGTCTTTTTTGCGGGAATCTGTCTGCTGGGATATCTGCCTTACTACCTGATGTATTTTCCGACATGGCTGAGTAATGACGCGGTGTGGCAGATTGAGCAGGTGCTGGGATGGGCGCCCGGATCAAACCATCATCCTTATTTTCATACGCTGATACTGAAGGCGTTCTTTATGACCGGGTACCGGCTGTTCGGCACTTATGCAGGCGGGGCGGCTTTCTATACGTTCTTCCAGATACTGATCATGGCGATGGTGTTCGCCTTTTTCCTATATCACTTATATAAACGGGGAACAAGGATTATTTGGCTTACTCTGGCGCTTGTTTTCTATGCCTTCCTGCCGATGAACGCAGTGCTGACAATCTGTATGGGGAAAGACGAGTTTTTTACCGCTTCGCTGTTGTTCTTTGCGTGGATGAGCGTGGAATTTGATCTGGACCCTCAAAAGCCGGCGGGCGAAAAGAGCGGAGAACATGAGAACCGGATTGCGGATGGCAAGGCGGCGAACAGACGTGAAATCTTACAGTGGGCGGCTTATTTTATCACAGGGCTTCTTGTCTGTTTGCTGCGGAGCAACGGCATCTTTATTTTCTTCGGCACGGCAGTCATTCTGATGATATATAAAACAGTGAAAAAAGGGTTCCCGCGAAAGACGTTTGCCTGCATAGCGGCTGTGCTCCTGTGTTACCTGATTTACCACGGTCCGTTGCTGGATGCGCTGCATGTGGAACCGCCGGATACGATAGAAGGGCTCACCATGCCGACGCAGCATATTCTGTGCGCCTATCTGAAGGGCGGCGAGCTTACTGAGGAAGAGGTTGAGATGATTGACAGAGTGGTTCCGGCGGACGAAGTGGGAGAATACTACAATCCGTGGTTGTTCGATATTGTCAAAAATTTTATCCGCGAGAAGGGAAACCAGCAGGTAATTGCGGACAACAAATGGGAGTATTTCAAGTTATGGCTTCGTGTGGGACTGCGCAATCCTTTGCAGTATACGGTGGCGGAAATCAGGCAGACTGCGGGATATTGGGCGTATAAGGTGAGAGACTATCAATACTTGTACGGAGAGTACTATATGGTGGATAATCCTTTCGGAATGACGACGCAGAGAAAACTGTTCTCCTATGAAAATGAACTTGCAATGCATGATTTTCTGATGGGTTTTCAGGACTTATACAACAAAGTGTGGTGCCTAGGGCTGAACACGTGGATTATGGTGTTTGGCATCGCCTATATGCTGTTCGACAGAAGAAACATGATGATTTATGTTCCGTTTATCATAATGCTTCTGACTCTGCTTCTGGCAGCGCCGGTATACAATGAATTTCGTTATGCATACGGGTTGTTTGCGGCGTTTCCTTTCCTGCTAAACTACAGCTTCGGGGCAAGGAGAGACGCAAGCGGCAAAACGGAAGAAAGTTCCGGTGAAATGCTCGGGCATGGAGGTAGCGATGAAGAAGTGGTGTAAAGCGATATTATTCGTGGTTCCGCTGTTATGTATGGTGGCGGCGGTTAACTGGTATGTAGATTCCTATGCATATCTGAGAGTTACCTATGACCAGATTAGTGAGCAGATGATAGGCAATTCCATGAATGTGGCGGGACTTGAGGAGTCGGATTTCAATGACAGAAAGCTGCTCCTTGCGTGCCTCAAACAGCAGGAGGACGCGAAAGAACTGATTATTGCGGGATCCAGCAGAGTGATGAACTTTGAGCATGAGATGTTTGGAACGGACTCTTTCTATAATACCGGTTTATCCGAATCTACAATTTATGACCTGCTGGCGGTCACGGGGATTCTTGCAAAGGAGAATAAACTTCCGGAGAAGATGATCATAGGAGTGGACGCGTTTCTGTTTAATGCCAGCCACAACAACGACAGATGGAAAGAACTCTATGAATATGCAAATTACATGAGCGTGATTCTGGACGGTAAATTCGATGAGGGTAATCTTGATCCGCAGCTTGCTACTGGTATGGATTACGGCAAATGGCTGTCGTTAGACTACTTCCGATATAATGTTACGCTCCTGCCGCAAGGGAAAAGGTTTGAAGTAAATTATACGAAGGATTGGCAGACGGAGCAGTATCTGAAGCATTATGACGGAAGCATTGCATATCAGAGACAACTCAGGGAAGTTGACGTCAAGGAAGTGGAGGAACTCACGAGGCAGTCCATAGAGGAGCAGGTCGTTTACCGGATGACGGATTTTAACGAGATTGACGAGGAGAGTATGTGGAGGCTTTCTGCGCTCATAGACTATCTTTGTGACAACGGCGTGGAGGTTATCTTGTACTTGCCACCCTATTCACCGATGATGTATAATTACATAGAATCTGCCGGGCAGTATCAGATTACGTCTCAGGTGGAGGAGAGAGTAAAACAGATTGCAGTTATGCGGGGTGTGGCGCTGTATGGTTCTTACGATCCGGCGGGCTGTGGACTTCAGATGACAGATTTATATGATATTTATCATGTGAAAACGGAGAAGATGGCGGATACGTTTTATCCTGTGATCGTGCCGGAATAAAGGACAGGAATCCGGGCATATGTGCAGGGAAGCAGATATAGGGAAGGAAAGGGAAAAGGTTTCAATATGAAAGCAAATGTCACTTATTGGTTGGATAAAACTGCGGATCGGTTTCCGGATAAAACTGCCTTTGCAGACGAGCGTAAGGCGGTTACGTTCAGGCAGCTTAGAACGCAGGCTATGGCGCTGGCGACACAAATGCTTCAAATGGGATTATTTAAGAAACCGGTAGTCATTTATCTGGAAAAGGGTGTTGATGTACTGGTTTCTTTTATGGGTGCGGCATATAGCTGTAACTTTTATTCACCGATTGACGTCGATATGCCGGCAAGCCGTGTGAACAAGATTCTGGAGGTGTTGCAGCCGGCATTGGTTATCACTACGAAAGAACTTCAACCGGCTTTTGAAAGCTATGAATATGAGGGCGGCTATCTGATTTTTGAGGAAACTGTAGATGCATCTGCGGATGAAGAGATTGTGGAGGCGGCAAGATGCCGCGGTATCGATACGGATTTGCTGTATGTATTATTTACTTCCGGCTCCACGGGCATACCCAAGGGGGTGACGATCAATCATCGTTCGGTAATCGACTATATTGACTGGGTGACGGAAACATTTGACATCACAGAGGAGGACAGCTTCGGCAATCAGGCGCCGTTTTACTTTGACAATTCGATTCTGGATATCTATAGCACAATTAAAACCGGAGCGACAACTTATATCATTCCGAAGAATCTGTTTGCACAGCCGGTTCCTCTTTTGGAATATTTGAAGGAAAAGAAGATCAATACAATCTTCTGGGTGCCTTCGGCGCTCATCGTAGTGGCGAAGTTAAAAGCGTTCCGCAATGTGGATCTGTCTGATACGCTGCACCGGGTACTATTCTGCGGTGAAGTGATGCCGAATAAACAACTCAATGTGTGGCGCAAGTTCCTGCCCGACGTTCTGTATGCAAATCTGTATGGACCGACTGAGATTACGGACGCGTGCACTTATTATATTGTAGACCGTGAATTTGCAGACGACGAGCCGCTGCCAATCGGTATTCCGATGACAAATACGGATATTCTGATTCTGAATGAGAAGGATGAACTCGTGAAGGACGATGAAATCGGGGAGCTTTGTGTCAGAGGAACGTCTCTTTCCATGGGATATTATAATAACCCGGAGAAGACAAGAGAAGCGTTCGTCCAGAACCCGTTAAACCCTGCGGTGCCGGAGACAATATACCGCACGGGAGATCTGGTCAGATATAACGATTACGGCGAGCTGTTGTATCTGTCCCGCAAGGATTTCCAGATTAAGCACATGGGCCACCGGATTGAACTTGGCGAGATAGAGACAGCCGTTTCTTCAATTCCGGAGATTGCGCTCTGTTGCTGTCTGTATGACGAGAAACACCAGAAGATCGTGTTGTTTATCGAAGAGGAACTGGACAAGGCCTATATCAACGGGCAGATTTCAGGGCTCGTACCTGAGTATATGCTGCCGGGCAAGGTGGTTTCGCTTGAGAAAATGCCGATCAACGCCAATGGCAAGATTGACCGGGTGAAGTTGAAGGAATTGTTATGAGCGAGAAATTAAGATACTCTGAGGCAGCGGCGTGAAAGAGGTGCACCCCGGATGAATAAAGACACATCATTTCGTCAAGTCGTCGTCATAGGCTATGGCAAGGTGACGGGCGAAGTATTACAGTATGTATATGATAAGAAAGAAGAATACGGTTACGGCCTTGCCTTTATCGAGCATGAGGTTCATGCACTTAGTATGACGGGGCAAATTTGCAGGGAGAATGAAATTCCTTTCAAACGGATTACCGATAAGAAGGAGCTTGCCGCGGCGCTCGATAAATTTACGGAGAAGACGCTGATCATAAGTGCCAGCAATAACTTCCTGTTTCCGGCGGACTTGGTGGAGAAGCCGAATATTACGATTATTAACTTCCATAATGCGATTCTTCCGGATTATCCCGGCAGAAATGCGCCTACTTGGGTAATTTACAAGGGCGAGAGGCAGACAGGGATTACTTGGCATTATGTGACGGCGGGCGTAGATGAAGGTAATATTATTATCCAGAAACGCTGTGAGATTGCCGAAGATATGAAAGCGTACGAGTTGACGGAACGGCTTATGGATCTTGCCGGTGAAGCATTCAGAGAGAGTTTTGCGGATATCATGGCGCAGCGTGTGAAGGCGAGAGAGCAGGGATTTGCAAAGGACCGTAGAATGTATCGTTCCTATGAAGTGCCTGCGGACGGTTTGTTTGACATGACGGATATGCCGGAGAATATTTATCGTCTGCTTCGAAGCGTAGATTACGGTAAAAATGATATCTTTCCACTGATGCGAACCGTTATAGACGGACGGGAGGCGGAGATACTGAGGTATCGGAGGATTTCGGCGGACAAAGCGAAGTCGGAGCAGGACGGCGGGCAGGAAGAGAAAGGATTCCGCTATCTGCCGTTAGGAGATCATACGGTTTTAAAGTTAAAATACGCATATGTTAATTGATAATATGTAATACAGATTGGATAAGAACGTTTTCTGTAAGGGATATGGTGAATGAACAGGAACGAGGAGTATACGATGATAGAAAAAATAAGAGAATGGTCAAATAAATATAGTGTTGAACTGATGGTAGCAGTTTTTTTGTTGTATTCTGTTTATATTAACCGAGCGGATAACATTTACAGTTATGTGAAGCCATGGTATGTGATAGACTATTCTTACGGATTTGGTTCCAGACTTTTGATAGGAAGTATTTTGCACCTGTTTTGCGGTGAAGTGGTGACAGACGCAGCGGCATATGGTTTTGTGGTGGCGTCTCTATGCCTTCTGTGCGTGGCGTTTGCGTTGTTTGCCGGATATATATACCGGGGGGAGGTAAATCAGGAAGTTAAGAAGGCTGTCCTCTTTTTGATCGTATTTTATTTAGTGTCACCGGCGTCACCGGAATATTTATGGACGGTTGAGAATATGGGAAGACTTGATACATATCTGTATCTTGTGACGCTTCTCATAGCTTTTGTTTATTTTGGAATCAAAAATATGTATATCAGATATTTGCTGTTTATGATACTAGGTGTCTCAGCGGTTTTCATTCATCAGGTTTATTTCTTTCTGTTCTTTCCGTTTCTTCTCGTCGTTATGCTGCAGGATATATGGAAAAATGAGTGCAACAGGAAGAATATGATATGTGCTGCCGTTACGGTTCTTATTATCAGCGGAGTTTTTCTATACATGCAGCTTGGTTCGGGTATTTACTATGATTATGAGACGCTGATGGTGAAGCTGAATGAACATTCTGATTTGCCGATAGACGGAGCGCCGATGAAGGCGGAATACTTCTGGACGCTCAAGGATCATTTCTATAAAAATATGGTGCCGGAGATACCGCATCATTTGAAATACGGATTTATGCTTGTCTGCATGCTTGTTCCGGTTTGGGGCGGATATTTATGGATATGGCTCCATGCCGTCAATCGAAGCTATAAACGGCAGAAAACAAAATATATTCTGATGCTTTGTACCAATCTGGCGTACTTGCCGGTGTTTGTTCTGATGAATGACTGGGGGCGTTGGTTCGCCGCATTATTTATCGTAGGTTTTCTTGATATTATGCTGCTTGCCGGAGACGGGGATGATGACATCTGTCATGCGTTAAAGACTTTGGGTGCGGCGATTATAAAGAATCCTATGCCGTTTATTCTGGTGATTTTATATATGTCCACTTTTGAGAAATTTGAAGGACTCAATTTCCCGGAGCAGGTAACAGACTTTTATTATACAACTTACAATATTAAGGAGTGGCTGCTTCATCGTTGAGGCGGAAAGGAGAAGATAGAAAATGGAAGAGAAAATTTTGGAAATCTTAGGAGAACATTGTGAGGAAGCGCTTGATTATAACGGCGACAACATGATGGAGGACGGCATCATAGATTCCTTTACCGTGATTAATGTCATCAGTGATATAGAAGATGAATTTGATATTGAAATTGATGCAAAATATGTTGTAGCGGAGAACTTCAAGAACAAAGAAGCAATTATCGCGCTGGTACAGAAATTGTTGGAGGAATAAATGCAGTTTACATCATACGCCTTTATCATACTCTGGATGATTGCCTTCTCGCTGTATTATCTTGTGCCGAAAAAGGCGCAGTGGTACGTTCTTCTTGCTGCGAGCACAGTGTTTTACGTGATCGGGCTTAAAGGTTTTCCGCTGGGTCTTCTTCTGACGGGCGCGACGACTTACGGCTGCGGTCTGTATTTGAAGAGAAATCTTACGAAGGAAAAGGATGGGCTTAGCGGGTGCAGTGACAAAGAGAGTAAGAAGGCGCTGAAGACAGCGTTCCAAAAGAAAAGAAAAAGGGTGCAGATACTCTACATCATATTTAACATAGGACTGCTGGTATTTTATAAATACGCGGTAATCGCCGCTCCGTTTATGGAGAGAATGAGCGGTTCCGGAGCGGAATTTCTGGAGAGAGTGATGATGCCTCTCGGCATTTCCTTCTATACGCTGACGGCGATCAGCTATGTAATTGATGCGGGAAGGGAAAATTGTGAGACAGAGACGGATTTCCTGAAGGTCGTGCTCTTCTTAGCTTATTTTCCGTCAGTGACGCAGGGACCCTTCAATCGTTTCACCCAGATGAAAGAGCAGTTTGAGAAGGAGCATACTTTCCAATATGACAGAATGCTTCGGGGTATCCAGCGGTTTGTGTGGGGCGCGTTTAAGAAGATGGTGATTGCCGACCGCCTCGGTATGTTTGTGGACCGGGTGTATGGGGCGGAACCATCCGCCGTCGCGGGAAGCATTTATGTCTGCGCTACGGTTTTCTATATGCTGCAGCTATATGCGGACTTTTCGGGATATATCGATATGGCGGCAGGTATCAGCGAAACATTTGACATTGTGCTGCCGGATAACTTCAAAAGACCGTATTTCTCAAAGTCTGTGGCGGAATTCTGGCGCAGGTGGCATATTACGCTTGGAACATGGTTTAAAGATTACGTGATGATTTCCTTTGCGATGTCGGGCGTGGGACGTAAGATTTCCAAAGCCTGCAAAAATAAGTGGAACGGTGTGGGGCGGCAGATTGTGCCGATCATGGGAACTATGCTCGTGTGGTTTTTCACGGGAATCTGGCATGGCAGAACGGTCAGTTATATGCTATGGGGCGTCTATTACGGTGTGATTATGAGTGTCTCTCTGATTCTGGAGCCGTCGTTTGCGGTGTGGAAGGAGAAGCTTCACATCAGGGACGGAAAAGTATGGGGATTCGTCCGTATGGCAAGGACGTGGTTGATCGTATTTGCGGCGGACGTGTTAATCAGAAGCGTGAGTTTAGCACAAGCGGGTGCGATATATGCTTCTTTTGTGACGAGATTTCATATCCGGGAATTATTTTCTAAAGAACTGACCTCTTACGGATTAAATAAATATGAGTTTGTGCTGTTGTTCGTCGTACTGCTAATCTGGCTTGCGGCTTCCGTGCTGGAGGAGCGCGGCGGGGATGTACGGACATATCTTGCGGGCAGACCGGCAGTTGTAAGATGGGTCTGCTATTATGGAATCGTGTTATTATTGTTGATTACGGGCATCTATGGCGGGGGCTACGATACGGCAGTATTTATGTATCAAAGTTTCTGATACGGCAGAGTAAGTTCGTTATGTAAGAAGGAATGTTTTCTGGCAGACGGGACATGCTGTCTACAGAATTTGGCGGAAAGACGGGTTTATCATATGAGAAAAATCGCGTTTCATTTAAATTGCCTTGAACAGGGCGGAGCGGAGCGGGTGGTTACCAATCTGGCAAACCGGTTCGCCAAAGAGGGCTATGAAGTCCTCATAGCAACGGAATGGTATGGTGAGAACGAATTTCAGATTGATCCAGAAGTGAGGCGCGTTCATGTGGGGCTTTTGGATGGCGATGAGAAGAAGCATCGTCTGATTCAGTTTATGCTCCGTGTGAAGTATCTGAGAAGATTCTTAAGACAAGAGAAGCCGGATATCCTCATTCCTTTTGCTAGAAAGGCATTATACCGGGGGCTGCTGGCGGCATATTTCATCAGATTACCGGTGTTGATTTCTATCCGAACCGATCCGGCAGGACACTACGAGGAACGTTCGGATAAGATACAGATTCCCCTGCTATTTCCGCGGGCTGACGGATGTGTCTTCCAGACGGAGGGGGCGAAGGAGTTTTTTGCGCCCAGATTGCAGGATAATTCCCGGATTATTTTAAATCCCATCAATGCGAAATATATCGGCGTGCCGGAACCGAAGACGCGCACCAAGACCGTGGTACAGTCCGGCAGGCTGGTGGACTTTAAGAACCAGCCGATGCTGCTTCGGGCGTTTGCCAATGTGCATAAGAGGCATCCGGATTATGATCTGAAGATATACGGCGGAGATTCTTTTGACGGGACGAAAGAAATATTGGAAGGGTTGATTGAAGAACTTCATGCACAAGATTATATCCATTTGATGGGCGCCAGCGACAGTCTGGAGAAAGACTTAGCGGATGCGGCGCTTTTTGCATTTACATCGGACTGGGAAGGACTTCCCAACGCTCTTATGGAAGCAATGGCACTGGGGCTTCCTATCGTGGCGACCGATTGTCCCTGCGGCGGGCCCAGAACAATTATGACGCACGAAGTGAACGGACTTTTGATACCGATCAAAGACCAGCGGGCGTTAGAAGACGGAATCAACCGCCTGATAGAAGATCCGGAACTCGCCGCGCGGCTTGGCAGAGAGGCGAAGAAGATTGCCGATAGGGCGAACGAGCAGGCGATTTATGAGCAGTGGCGGGATTATATAGAAGAACTGTGTGCAGGCAAGTAAACGAAAAGTATAGAGATATTAGGAAATGGAAGAAGAAGCGGTGACGGAAGAAGAAGCGGGAGCAGAAGCCAGACAGGAGCAAGTATGAAGATAGACTGGAAAAAGGTTTTGGATAGAAAGACAATCGTTATAGCATTAAACATTGTTATCATAGCTTTGATGGCGATTGTGATGGCCATGGGCGCAAGCTATACGGTATTTGTCGGCGACGACTTTACCAACGCGGTCAGAATCGATGCCTTTCGTGTTCCGTTCTTTGAATATGCGGGAGCTTCTTTTGATTATGTGAAGTCGATGTATTTGGACTGGCAGGGACCGTATTTTGCCATGTTTGTGCAGGCGTTTCTTTCACCGCTCAATCAGTTCGGATTAACGCAGCTTAAGATTGTGATGATCGTCAATGCGCTTTTCTTCATGGGCTCGCTGTTTTTTATGGTTTGGACGGCGTTTGGCTATGTGCTTGGCGGGCACGATCGGAAACTGCATATCAGGCTGAGTTTGTTTTCCGTCATTCTTTTCTCCATTCTGGACGCGGGGATATTTACGGAGATTTTCTTCTGGTACTGCGGAGCGACGGCTTATTGTATGCCCCTTTCGGTCCTACAGGTTTCCATAGGATTGTTTCTTATGTCTAACAGAGATTCTCTGAGCAAAAGAAAGAGAAATGTACTGACGGCGGCATCGTCGGCGACACTGTTCTTAGCTGCGGGCGGTTCACTTGCGATTACAGGAACGGGCTGCTATGTGATTCTTCTCATGACAGTGGGATTCTGTCTGGCTTCAGGGAAGATTTCTGTCAGAAATATTATCATTACGGTATCGGGAATTGCAGGCGCACTCATTAATGTGGCGGCGCCGGGCAATTATGCGAGACATTCGGAATCCTCAGGTGAAGGATTTCTTCTGTTTAAGGCAGTCAAGTGGACGATCAAAAATGTTTGTGTGGAGACGGAGAGACTTTCGCGTGAAACGCTGTTTGGCGTGATGATCATCGCCATGATACTGGCGGGTATCTATTTGTCCGAGCGGATGGGTACGGCGCTTAAGTCTTACGGAATCGTCAGCATACTTGCGCTTATGACCGGGTTTGTCACCGCTTTTCCGGTGGCGTTCGGCTATGGCGGTCCGTATTTTCCAAACAGATGTTATTTTGTGTTGGATGTGGCGTTAATTGTTTCGATATTGAACTTTGCCGTATTTATTGGCTGCTGTCTCGACAGGTGGAGCGGTATGCGCGAGAATAAGAGCGTGATTGCCGTAATACCGATCGTCATGTTTGCCATGCTGCTTTGCGGTGAAGAAACGATGGAAAGTTCGGCACTGTTTACGGTGGCGAAATCGGTGAATAACGGGTCTTACCGTAATTATTATGAGCAGTGCACAGCGGTTTACGAATATTTGGAGAACTGTTCGGAGGATGATGTGGCGATTGAGATGCCGGGGTATATCGAGAACTTTGAATGTTTTTATCTTGACGAAGATGTAAACGGCTGGGTAAATGTGGGAGTGGCGAAATATTATCATAAGAATTCTGTCAGGGCGAAGTCACAGTAAGATGGATATTCGACACTTGCGGCAGCGTCTTTCAGCGTATATAATGAATAGGAACTATATCCATAACAAAGGAGAATCACATGTTTTCATACGACGATTACAAAGAGATTATCAGAATCATACAATCTACGGGAAGACACTGCAATTATGTGGAAGCGCTTCATAAGGAGAAGTTCGTGATCATGCGTCATGATGTGGAGTACAGCGTGGAAAGAGCCTATCAGATGGCGAAAGTGGAGCAGAGCATGGACTTCATATCAACGTACTTTTTCCAGTGGACGAATAATACTTATAATATATTGTCCAGAAGAAATATGGATATGATTAAGGACATGCATGAAAGAGGACAACATATCGGTCTGCATTTTGCATTGAACGGCATGACGGATATGCAGCAGATTCGTAAGCGCATCAAGATGGAGATTGAAATCTTAAGCGAGATGTTCGGTTTTGAAATCACGGAATTTTCGGTGCACAGACCGTCCCATGATATCTTGAGGGAGAACATTAAGCTGGATGGAATTCTGAATGCATATCAGGACGAGTTCTTTACGTTTGCAGATAAAATAACGGATGATACCAAATTGGAAGTCAAATATATGTCGGACGCCAACCATATCTGGCGTTACGGTTATCCGGATGAGGCGAATATTACGGGTTATGATAAGGTGCAGATATTGGTGCACCCATTCTCATGGTGCAGAGCAGGGTATGATAACTTTGAAAACTATAAGTCTTTATTGCAGGAGAAGTATCTGGAACTGGTCAATTCTATAGACAATGAGTGTAAGGATTTCGGGGAATTTAAGGATTATTTTCTGGAGAAAGACGTTAGGTAGGAATCATATATGTGTGGAATATGCGGATATATCAGCAGGAAGAACATAAGCTTGGATCAACTGAGAAACATGAATGACACGATGTATCACAGGGGTCCTGATGACAGTGGGGCAGAAATATATGAGATGTCCGGAGGATGGCAAGTTGGATTTGCGCAGAGAAGACTTTCTATTCTGGATTTGTCTGCGCTGGGACATCAGCCGATGCATTCTCCTGACCGCAGAATTTCGGTGGTCTACAACGGTGAAATATATAATTATCTGGAACTGAAAGAAGAATTGGCGGACTATCCCTTCCGGTCTAACTGTGATACGGAAGTTATCATAGCCGCCTATTTAAAATGGGGCATACGGTGTGTGGAACGGTTTAATGGAATGTTTGCGATTGCTCTCTATGACAGAGATACGCAGGAGATTTACCTGATTCGTGACCGCATCGGTAAGAAGCCCCTTTATTATTGGTACGAAGATGGTAACCTTGTGTTTGCATCTGAGTTAAAACCGATTATGAAGTGCCCGGAGTTTCGGGGAGAAATTGAGAGACGAGTCCTGTCGCGTTATCTCTTCCAACAGTATATCAATGCGCCTGAAAGTATTTATCAGAGGGTCTATAAATTAGAGCCGGGCGGCATCTTACGGTTTTCGGAAGGAGAAATCAAGACTTGGAAATACTGGGATGTTAAGAAAGTATATCATGAGGCGCTGCAGGATCCTCTTACGGATTATGAGGATGCGAGGGAAGAGTTGAAGGAGACTTTGAAGAAAGCCGTGAAGGCCCGCATGATAGCCGATGTCCCGCTGGGATCGTTCTTAAGCGGTGGCTACGATTCTTCGCTGGTAACTGCGATGGCACAGGAGTGTTCGGAAAGCCCGGTCAAGACGTTTTCCATCGGTTTCCATGAGGAGAAGTATAACGAGGCGAAGTACGCCAAAGCGGTGGCGGATTATCTGGGTACGAATCATACGGAGCTCTATATCGGCGAGCAGGATATGTTTGATTTGGTAGAGAGTATTCCGACGTACTATGACGAGCCTTTTGCGGACAGTTCCGAGATTGCGACGATGATGGTGTCGAAGCTGGCGCGAGAGCATGTAACGGTTGCTTTGTCGGGAGACGGAGGGGACGAGTTCTTCTGCGGCTACAATATTTATAAGAATGTCGCACAGGCGCAGAAGCTGGACCTGTTGGGGGGAATGGTACACGGGATATGCTCGCTTCCCGGATTAAAGCAGGCGGGGATTGAGGAGAAGCTTCCGTTCAGGGTGCGCGTGATTGCAGGAAACCGCGAGAAAGAAAGTAAGACGCAGTTCGGGGCAGGTAATTATCTCGTCAGGGCCAAAGCCATGATCAAAGAGGCGGGACAGTCTGGGCAGTTATCTGAGCAAATGAAACCTCTGCCTGTTCATTATCTGATTGAAAGTCAGTACAATGTGAAGGACTGGCAGGTCAGAAGAATGCTGCTTGATATGGACACCTATCTGCCGGGAGACATTCTCTGCAAAGTGGACAGAGCGTCTATGAAGTACTCGCTGGAGTCGAGATGTCCTATTTTAGATACGGACGTTATGGAATTGTCCTTCAAAATACCGCACGCATACAAATATACAAACGGCGACAAAAAACACATTCTGAAAGATATCGCATATGATTATATTCCGAGAAATTTATTGGACAGACCTAAGGTAGGATTCGGCGTTCCGCTCGACAAATGGCTGCGGGGACCGTTAAAAGAACAGTTGTTAGATTACAGCAGTTACGATTTCCTTGCGCGTCAAAATATATTTGATGCAGAGTATGTTTCGAACATGATCGGACAATATGTGAAGACGGGAGACGCGGGTCCGGCGACGGGGGCGAACTACTCAAAACTGACATGGTCGTTCTTTGTTTTTCAACAATGGTATCAAAAATATTGCGGATAGAAACGTTGATAGGATAACCCATGAAATACTATAAAGAGTAAAATTACGCCAGCAATTAGAGAAAATTTCGAATATAAAAGGTCAGAAAACAAAGAGAATTGTCGATACAATTTAGAAAACAAAAATAAAGTCAAATTTAATTATGAAAGTTTTTGCGAAAGATTTTGCAAGAAAAATGAAACAAAATTGCAAAAATCGGTTTTAAAGAGAAAATTATGAAGGATTTTATTCAAAGCGCATGAAAACGGTCGGGAGAGAAAAACACATAGCTTTTTATATCGGCTCACTTCATAAGGGAGGGGCAGAGAGAGTCTTCGTGAATCTGGCGGAGTTTTTTCTGAAAGAAGGTTATAGGGTAACGATGGTTACGCAATATAAGTATCCGGACGAAGAGGAGTATGCTTTGCCGAAAGAAGTCAAACGAGTGTTATCTGACCTCGCCCCCGAAGAGATAAATAACAGTCGTGTTATCAATTTTTTCAGACGCGTCAATAAATTACATCAGATATGGAAAAGTGAAAAACCGGACTTGGCGTTATCCTGTATCGGCAAGAATAATTTCATGACGGTTGTTACGACAATGCGTACAAAAACAAGACCGGTGGTGTCCGTGGTGGGGGAAGCAAGAGAAGAATATCCGAACAGGTTAATGCGGTTACTTGCCGATTTTTTATTTCCCTTTGCTTCGGGCATTATTTTGCAGACAGAACGCTCCAAGTATTTTTTTAATAAGAGAATACAAAGAACGGCTGTTATTCTTCCGAATTCTCTGAACCCAGATTTTATAAAGCCGAGATATGAAGGAGAACGCGATAGGCGTATCGTGTCTGTCGGACGGCTGGATGCCAATAAGAATCATGAGATGATGATCCGCGCCTTCGCGGCGATGAAGGACAAATACCCGGAGTATACATTGACAATTTACGGAGAAGGCGAGCTGCGAGCATATCTGGAAAATCTGACGGAAGAACTCGGCGTTTCCGACAAGGTGTTCCTGCCGGGAGTCATACCTGATGTGGCGGCGCAGATTGAGAGGGCTTCGCTTTTCCTTATGACTTCTTATTCAGAAGGAGTTTCTAATGCATTGATTGAAGCGCTGGCTACCGGACTGCCCGTTATTTCAACGGATGTTCCGAGCGGCGGCACGGTGGAACTGATGACGGACGGAGTAAACGGTCTGATCATTCCGACCGGGGACCAGACGGCATTGGAGCAGGCAATGGAGAGTGTGTTGAGCGACGCCTCGTATGCTGAGCGTCTTGGCAGGGAAGCGGCAAAGATTCAGGAGCGTCTCGCGCCGGAGAGAGTAAACCGTCTATGGCAGGAATATTTTGAACATCTTATGAATAAGTAAGAAGATTATGGGTAGATGAAACGATCGTGAATGAATGAGCAGACTATGAGTAAAAAGAAAGGTTAGTGAAATGATTCGTAACAGTAAGGCACGGACTGCCATGCAATGCATTATTTTTATAGTGATTTTCGCGGTGCTGTTAGTCCTTGTATCTTATATGGTAAGAACAAACGGTGACGTGAAGGACCGGTTTTCAGGATTCTATGCGGAGAAAAATGATACGCTTGATATCGTGATCATTGGTTCAAGCCCGGTATTTCCATATTACAGCGCGCCGAAGCTGTGGGGAGAGACGGGAATCGCCATGTATCCGCTCTCGTCTAATGTGCAGCGCCCGATTGCCATGAAATATCTGGTGAGGGAGGCGGAGAAGTCTCAGTCGCCGGAGTTGTATATCTTTGAGATGAGAATGTTTACCATGGAGGACGCCGGATTAAGCGAGAATATGGCATATACCCGCGGCGTGACGGATAACATGAAATATTCTCCGTTACGATATGAGACGATACGGGCGATGGTGCCGGAGGATGATGAGGAAGGACGACTTACCTTTTATATTGATCTTATGAAGTATCACACAAACTGGAAAATGTTGGCGCTTCCCTCCGAGTGGGCGAATATGTTCTATCATAAGGCACACCCTTTGAAGGGATATGCGTTTAAGGACGAGGTGGGACCGCTGCCTATGCCGGACAGCGGCGGCGCGGACGGAACAGTGGAGATTCCTGAGGAACAGGAAGGATATTTGAGGGATTTACTGGAGTTCCTCGGCGAGGAAGAACAGGACGCACTGTTTATCGTGTCGCCTTACGGGGAATCGCTGCGGGATCAGCAGATGTATAATTATATGGAAGAAATAGTGAATTCTTGCGGATATCCGTTTCTAAACATGAACAATTATTATGAAGAGACGGGTATTATTTTCGAGGAAGACTTCGCAGATTATGGCAGTCACACCAATGCCGTCGGCGCAGAGAAATGTACGGACTTTCTGCGGGAGTATCTGCTGGAGAACTATGAGTTTACGGACAAGCGCGGTGATGCGGTATACGCGTCATGGGATGAGTCCTATGTACGTTGGCAGAACGAGATGGAAGTGGCGAGACAGACGATAAGCGACAGGATTGCCAATGAAGAATATGCCGTAATTGAAGAAGAGTGATACAGCCGCGGTAAGACAGGCATAAGCTATATAAAATAGGAAGAAAGGGACAGATACATGTGCGGAATTGCCGGATTATGTAATTGGGGCGCCAACTGGCAGCAGAATATAGAACGGATGAACGAGAAGATGTATCACAGAGGTCCCGATGCTTCGGGCATCTGGGCATCGGACGACCATGCCGTAGTCTTGGGGCACAGAAGGCTTTCCATTGTAGATTTGACGTCTTCCGGTGCGCAGCCGATGGAGTCACATAACGGGCGGTATGTAATTGCATATAATGGAGAAATCTATAATCATCGCGAGATCAGGGAAAAACTGCTTCGTGATAAGAAAACAGCGGAGTTTAGAGGAACGTCCGACACGGAGGTTCTTGTGGAAGCGATTTCCGCATACGGAATGAAGAATGCGCTTGCCCTAGTAAAAGGCATGTTTGCCATCGCCGTATATGATAAAGAAGAACGAATGCTATCGTTGGCAAGAGACCGCGTGGGGGAGAAGCCGTTATATTACGGATTTGTGAATGATGATTGTTTTGTATTCGGCTCCAACTTGAATTCCATTGCCGCGCTGGATGGATTCAGGAATCCTATTAACACAAGCGTTTTACAAAATTACTTCTGTTATGGATATATTGCGGCGCCCTGCTCGATTTATGAAAATATCTACAAATTACAGCCGGGAAAATATTTGGAAATCAAACAGCCCTTTCATGAATACGATATCAAAACATACTGGTCGATGATGGAAACAGCCGTATACGGGCAGACACATCTTTTCAAGGGAAGTGAGGAAGAAGCGTCGCAGGAGTTGGAACGACTGTTAAAAGAATCTATTCGGGGCCAGATGTCGGCTGACGTACCGGTGGGAGCATTCCTTTCTGCGGGTATTGACAGCAGTACGATCGTGTCGTTGATGCAGTCTTTGAGCGATCGGCAGGTGCGAAGCTTTACGATCGGCATGTGGGATGAGAAGTTTAATGAAGCGCGGGCGGCTAAGGAGATTGCGGAGCATCTTGGAACAAAGCATACGGAACTATATATTACGGAACAGGACGCCAAGGATGTGATACCGCATCTTGCAGAGATGTTCGGCGAACCTTATGCAGACTCTTCCCAGATTCCCACATATCTGGTGAGCAGGATGACGAGAGAGCATGTGACTGTATCTCTAAGCGGCGACGGCGGAGATGAACTGTTCTGCGGGTACAATACTTATGGGTCTATTGACCGTATCTGGAACAAGACGAGACGGATTCCGTATGTGTTTCGCAAACCGGCAAGTATACTGCTTGGAACCGTTGGCGCGGCGCGGCACGGGGCGATGACGACCAGAGCCAGACTGCTTGGCGCGTGCAGCGTTGAAGATATGTATCTGCGGTCTGAAATCGGAGAGGGATTCGAGATTGTCAGAAAGGACAGTATAAGAGCGCAGGCAGCCGGGTACTCGGTTATGGATACTTACCCTTCCGGACTTCTGGAAGAGGCGCAGCACAATCTGATGCTGATGGATTTGCTGATGTATCATCCTGATGATATTTTAAACAAAGTGGACAGAACCGCGATGGCGGTTTCGTTGGAGACGAGAGTGCCGATGCTTGATAAGGATGTGGTGGAATTTGCATGGAAGCTGCCCATGTCTTATCGGAAGAAGGATGGAGTTACCAAGAAAGTGCTGCGCGATGTGCTCTATCGTTATGTACCGCGGGAGTTGATGGAACGCCCGAAGAAAGGATTCAGTATTCCTCTGCACAAGTGGTTGAAAGAGCCGGAGCTGCGCCGGTGGGCGGAAGAACTGATTGATAGGAACACTTTAAAAGAACAATCGTTATTAAATGCGGATGTGGTATGGAAATTATGGAATGACTATATTGAGAGAGACATCTGGCGCGTGCAGATATGGTATATTCTAATGTTTCAGGAATGGATGGCGAAGCGATGAAAATATTAGAGCATTATCATCCGGCACAGATTCGGATGAGAGATCAGACCGATTTGATTTCGGTTGTGATAGCGGCATATAATATTGAAGAGTATATTGAGAGGGGTGTGAACTCCGTTCGTAACCAGACGTATCAGAATCTGGAAATTATTATTGTGGACGATGGTTCGACGGATGCTACGGGAGAACTCTGCGATCGTCTGGCCCTGAAGGATGCGCGTATACATGTTATCCATAAGGTGAACGGCGGTCCGGCACAGGCGCGGAATACAGGAATAGAGAGGGCGCGGGGCAGTTACATCGGATTTGTGGACGGGGACGACTGGATTGACAATGGCATGTATGAGAAGATGCTCGGCGCTATGCGTGAGCAGGGAGCCGACTTGACCGTCTGCCGTTACAGGCAGGTCTGCAAGACACACATTGAGGACGAGTCCGTGGACCGCGCAGTGGTATTTGAGGGGCAGGAGGCTTTGCAGTATTATGTGCAGGAGACGAAAGAGTATGCCATTCAGAATGCCGCGTGGAACAAACTATACAGACGGGAACTTCTGACCGGGATCACTTTTCCGGACGGAAAATGGTATGAGGATATCATGTTTGCAACAATGGCGCTTGCGCAGTCAAAACGCTGTGTTTACCTTGACACTGCTTATTATAACTATATAATAGACAGAGAGGGAAGCATCATGAATACGCAGATTAATCCTCGCACTTTTACGGATCAGATTCCCGCTTATTATGAGAAAACAAAGTTTCTTAGAGGGCTGGGGAGAGAGGACCTTGCAGACATTCATGATTATTTTTTTTATAAAAGGCTGCTGCTTTTCTATGACCGGCTGCAAAAGACGGATGTCGCAGAGAAGAGTGAATATTTAGAGCAGATTACGCAGGTTATACGTGATAACAGGCAGCATTATGCGAGAGCGTACAGATGTCCGGTGGCGGACGGGCGGGATTATGCGAAGATGAAACTGTTCTTAAGGTCCCCGGCGCTTTACAGGCGCAGAATGCAGTGGGAGGACAATGTGATGATTCCGCTTAAGGTGAAGATTAAGGGAATCGGTAAAGGCATGAAGGCTCGGCTGAACCGATAAGAGCGACCGGACCGGAAAGGGTGAACCGTATTTAGAAATGATAATCATACAGCTTGCAGGCGGACTTGGCAATCAGATGTTTCAGTATGCCTTGTATTTACAGTTAATAAAATTGGGAAGAGATGTGAAGATTGACGACTTTAGCGGATTTGAGCATGACATGCAGCGAAGTCCGGCTCTTGCGCCTTTCGGTATCACTTATGAGACAGCCACGGCAGGGGAAGTGGAGCGTATGTTGGATGCGTCCCCTCGTATGCGGGATAAAATACGCAGGAAGCTGTGCGGCAGAAATAAAAAATCATATTTTGAGGCGGACAAGCGTTACAAGCCGGAGATTCTGTCATGGGACGACATTTATCTGGAAGGATACTGGCAGACGGAGAAATATTTCGACGGGGCATCAGAGGAAGTGCGCAGGGCTTATGATCTCGAGAAGTTGTTGAAGTACGTCCGCGCGCAGGAGTGTGAAGAGAAATACCGTATGAGGGCGCGTGGCGACAACATTCCGCAGAAAGAAGAGCAGGAACCGGGACAAGAGACGCTGTTTGAAAAGTATCTTGCGCGGATTACATCTGAGGAATCGGTCAGCGTGCATATCCGCGGCGGGGATTATCTATTACCGGAGAATCAGAAGCTTTTCGGGGGTATCTGTACGGAGAATTATTATAAGCTGGCGATGGAGCGGATGAAGAAAGAACATCCGCAGTGCAGGTTCTATATATTTACGAATGATAAGAAACAGATGATACAGCAGACCGGTCAGGGAGGATATGCGTCCGGCGGCGAAAGAGTGGAGATTATAGACCTTGGCGGGCAGAGCGATTATGAGGAATTTATCCTTATGAGCAAATGCAGACATCATATACTGGCAAACAGCAGTTTTAGCTGGTGGGCGTCCTATTTGAACGACAGGTCGGATAAGACGGTGTATGCGCCGGGACAGTGGCTTAACGGATGGGACTGCACTGATTTTTATAGAGAAGATATGCACAAAATTGCAGTTACAAAAGAGTGCGGTGACAACAGAGAGGCAGAGGAAACAAGCATACATGAGTAAACAGCAAAATGTTGAAGATAATAATATAGAAAAAACCCATTCGGACAAAAAGGTTACGATGCTTCAGAAGGTCGGCTATCTTTTCGATAGGAAACAGAAGCGTCAGCTTGCGGGACTGGCAGTGTTAATCTTGATCGGCGGTATATTGGAGACGCTCGGTGTGTCGCTGCTCCTGCCGGTAGTGGAGGTGCTGATGAATCCGGAAGATATTCTGGACAATCATTTCGTAGCAATCGTGGTTGACTTGTTAAATATTCAGACAAGCACACAGCTTATCATCATGATGCTTGGCACGCTGATCATATTGTATATCGTTAAGAACGCCTATCTGTTATTCCAGACATATGTGCAGAATACGTTTGTGACGCGTAACAGGAATCGTATGATCAGCCGCGTGATGCGTGAATTTCTTAACAGACCGTATGAGGTCTATCTTGGCGCGGATATTCCGACTGTGTTCCGGTTGACAGACAGCGATATACCGAACGCCTTTCAACTGATTCTGGTGCTGATTCAGATGGTAACGGAGATTGTGGTTGTGGTATCGCTGTGTATCGTGGTGGTAATCATCAGTCCGGCGATGAGCCTTTTCATCGTAACGGTTTTTCTCGGCATGACGCTTATCATCACCAAGGTGCTGAAACCGCGTTTGAATAATATCGGGCACAAGAATCAGGAGATACAGTCACGTATCGCTAAGTGGCGTATCCAGTCTATTTATGGGCTGAAAGATGTGAAAGTACTGCACAGGGAAGAGTTCTTCGTACGTAATTATTATGAGAGCGGAGCGATTGGCGCCAATGTAGCGAGAAACTATGCGGTGCTCAACAATCTGCCGAGACTTTTGATCGAGACGGTTTTTATGGTGTCGGTGCTTCTTTTCATATTATTGTATATGCTGCGCGGCGGCGACATCAAGGCGCTGGTGCCGCAGTTGTCTGCGATGGCGGTGGCGGGAATCCGCGTGATGCCGGGTACGAACCGCATCAATACCTATCTGTCGGAAATTGCATATTCACAGCCTTGTTTAGATTATCTGTATGAGAATCTGAATGAGAGTATGAAGATGGACGTAAACGGCAGCGTGACCGGTCTGACGAAGGAACACGGACAAAAACTGCCCGGAGTTGAGCTGCAGGATAAGATTGTGTTAGACCATATTACTTACGCTTATCCGAATACGGACAAGAATATCTTTACCGATGCGCATATGGAAGTGAAGAAAGGGCAGTCTGTGGGTATCATGGGACCTTCGGGCGCCGGAAAATCAACGATTGTAGATATTTTGCTAGGGCTTTTGCATGTGCAGGCGGGATCGATTACCTGCGACGGCGTTAATATATTTGACAACTATGCCGCATGGCTTGCGAAGATTGGCTATATTCCTCAGTCGATCTATTTGATTGACGAGTCGATACGCGATAACATTGCGTTCGGTATCGATGCGGATCAGATAGATGACAAGCGTATATGGGAAGTGCTGGAAGAAGCGCAGCTTAGAGAGTTTGTGGAAGAACTTCCGGAAGGACTTGACACCACCATAGGCGACAGAGGCGTCAGAATTTCGGGCGGTCAGAGACAGCGCCTTGGTATCGCCAGAGCGCTTTATCACAACCCGGAGATTCTCGTTTTTGACGAGGCGACTTCTGCGCTCGACACAGATACAGAGAAGGCGGTTATGGATGCTATTAACAGTTTCCACGGCAGAAAGACGATGGTAATTATCGCGCACAGACTCAATACGATTGCCAAGTGCGACGTCATATATAAAGTGGAAGATGAGAAGATTACGGAGACGAAACTATCATGCTAGGAATTGAGACACAGGAGGGATTCGGACTGGGAAACCAGCTGTTTTTCTATGTAACAACAAGGTGTTTAGCGCTGGATAAGGGATATGAGTTCAGTGTGTTAGACCCTGAACACTTTGCCAACAACATGCACAGTGACTGCGGACTGTACTTCATGGATCTGGATATGGGTGTGCCCTCCAAGAAGGAAGACTATGAGAAAATATTTCATGAGAAGGATAACCGTCTCTTCATAGGAAACTCCGAACATGATCTGACGCATGGCGTCTATGTGACGAATGCGGATAAAGCGTTGTATGATGTTGAGGATAATACCTTGATCTACGGCAATTTACAGGCAGAAGAATATTTTATTGCGCATAAAGAGGAGATTAAGAAGTGGCTTACCGTCAAACCGGAGTATGACTGTAAAGAATACAGCAGGGACAATCTGTGTATTATACATTTAAGGTGCAGTGATTACATGGGGTCGCCGGAACTGTATCTGCGCAAAAAATACTGGGTCATGGGCATGAAACATATGAAAAAGATTAATCCGGATATGGAGTTCATGATTATTACCAATGACGTCAGGGAGGCGGGTAAACTTCTGCCCGGTATTCCAGCGTATAATTTTGATCTGGCAAAGGATTACAGCATCCTCAAAAATGCAAAATACCTACTGTTATCTAATTCGTCATTCGCTTATTTCCCGGCGTTTACCAGCGATACGATAGAATATATTCTGGCGCCGAAATATTGGGCAAGGCACAATGTGTCGGACGGCTATTGGGCGTCGGAACAGAATATCTACGAAGGCTGGAACTACATGGACCGCAAGGGCAGGGTATTTACGAGGATGGAGTGTCTGATGGAACTGTCTTTGTATAAGCGGACGTCAAGGAGATATTGGGATCTCAACGTGCGCCCTCACGGAATTATGCTGTGGCTCAAGGTAAAACATGCGAGGTACGTCTATCGGAAAGCATATGCGTGCAAGATTGCGCGCGGCGTGAAGAGGCGTATGCGTAAATTAGTGGGAAAAGCCTGAGGGCGTCTGCATGACGGTATGGAGAGATTTGAGTTAATATGGATATGAAGTTAATAAATCACGTTGCACAGAGGATAAAAGATTGCGGAAGGAAACTGTCGAAGCATATTGACGGTATTCCTATGAAGAGGCTGGCAGTGTATGCGGGCATTCTCTTCCTATTGTCCGTTATTCCTCTTCTGTGGCTTGGCAGGTACAATGTCATGTGCGTGGATGATTACGACTATGGCAGAAGAGTGCATGATGTGTGGGTGGCGACGGGGTCTTTGTCAGAATCCATACGGGCGGCATGGCAGCAGAATATGGGATTCTACCGCGATTGGCAGGGAACTTATGTGTCCTGCTTCTTAATGGCGCTCTGCCCCATGAACTTTCACTATGAGATAGGGTATGTTGTGCCGATTCTGATGATCGGGATGTTTGCGACATCCACATTTGTGTTGGGAGGGCACATTCTGCGCGACTGGCTGGGAGTAGAGAGAGCAGGCAGTTTTTTTGTGATGTTTGTGCTGCTTTTCATGTTTTATCAGGTGATCGAAGCGCCTTTTGAGGGAATATACTGGTACAACGGCGCAACCCATTATGTTCTGATGCAGTCCGTATGGTTTTTTACGCTGGCGGCTGTATCCATGAGCCTGTGGTCGGAGAAAAAGCCGGCGCAGTGGTTTTTTTGCGCGGCAGCGGTAATTTTGAGTGTGATTGTGGGCGGCGGTAATCTGGTGACAGGCTTGCAGGCGGAGATTGTCATGGCTCTTCTGGTACTGTACACGATTGTGGCAAAGAGGAAGAAACTTGTTCCGGTGTTACTTCCGTTTGTGACGGGGAGCATCGGCTTTCTGTTTAACACTTTGGCGCCGGGTAATACACTGCGCAGCGAATTGGACACGGACACGGGATATTCGGCGGTTATGTCGATTCTGTATTCATTTTACAATGCGGTAGTCTACATCATTCAATGGACGCCTGCGTTCGTGATTGTTATCTGGCTGTTGCTGCTGCCGGTTTTGTGGAAACTTGTCAGGAAATCCGGCAGAACGTTCAGATATCCCGTATGGGTGACGCTTGGGGCATTCTGCGTGTTGTCTGCAATGTTTACTCCCACGCTTTATGCGCTGGGTATGGTTGGGCTTTCCAGAGTGGACGATATTATACAAATGGTCTATTATCTATGCCTGATTATGGTGACGGCATACTGGCTGGGATATTTTTCCCATAGAGAGAGCAGGACGGATATTAAGAGTGATGTACAGTTAAAGGAAGGAAAGACGTCTGCGGGTGCCGCGTTCGGCTGCTTCTTGGACAAAGCCGGCGGCAGGTTATCGGCGGTCTGTATGGTGATTGCTTTCATCATGTTAATTTGTACCGCGGATAAGAATACGTATACCAGTGTATCGGCAGTGCGTTCGATTGTTAACGGCGAGGCACAGACTTTCTATGAGGAGGCGATGGAGCGATACCGGATATATACGGACGAGACCATTTTGGACGTGGAACTTGCGCCTTATTCAGCGAAACCTGCGCTTTTTGATTGCAGCGATCTGTCAGAAGACCCGGGAAACTGGCTGAATCTGGCGGTTATGCAGTACTATCATAAGAATTATGTGAAGGTTACAGCTAAGTAGTGAGAAACAGCAGCGAATCGAGAATGAGAGACGATCGTCCGGCGGCTGTATGTGAACCTATAGCAGCAGGACACGGAGGAAGGTATGGCTGAGAAGTTAAAACTACCGAATGTTACATTGGCGGCGATGACCAGTGTGGATATTTATGAGACGATAAAAGCTATGGAATACAGTATGCGGCAGATCGAGTTTGGCGATGTGGTCTTAATCACTCACAGAAAGCCGCTTACGCTGCCGAAGTCCATACGGTATTCCCATACTTCAAAGCTTGACAATATTGATAAGTTTAATTATAAGATGGTTTACGAGCTGGGCGAACATATTCATACGGATTACATGCTGCTCGTCCATGCGGACGGCTTTGTGGTCCATCCGGAAAGCTTCAGGGAAGAATTTCTGAAATATGATTATATCGGGTCCCCATGGCCTCTTCCTAAGAACGATTATGCGTACCGTGATTCCAAAGGGCAGATCTGCCGTGTGGGCAACAGCGTTTCCATCCGCAGTAAAAGACTCTTGGATTTTCCGAAACAGGCGGGCTTAAAATGGGAGAAGATGGAGGACGGCAACTACAACGAAGATACGTTTCTGTGCTGTAAGTATAAGAATGTGATAGAAGATGCAGGCATGAAGTTTGCACCTATAGAGGCTGCGAAGTATTTCGGACATGAGCATATGATTCCGGAGATCATGGATGTGGAGAAGCCCTTTATCTTTCATAAATGGCGGGGCAGGAATGAACAGTATCCGAAGTTCGAAAATCCATGGAAAGTAAGATGGCGGAAGGTGAAAAAGATTGTCAGACCGTTGCTGTTTTGGAGAAAATTGGGTACAAGGGCATAGATGCTTACGAATGTGAGGGACAGATACAAAATGATTTATGATTGTATTCCTTTTTTTAATGAATTGGATATATTGAAGTTGAGAATGCAGATTTTATCGCCCTATGTGGACAGATTCGTGCTTGAAGAGTCCACGGTGACTTTTTCGGGGGAACCGAAAGAGATGATTTTTGCAAAGAACAGAGAAATGTTTCGTGAATTTGAGGATAAAATACTCTATGTTGCGGTAGACAATTCTCCTATGAGCGGTGTGACGACGCACGAGAGAGATAAGTTCCAGAAGAATCAGCTCATCCGTGGGATGGCGGACGCTAAGCCCGATGATATCGTGATATTCAGCGATGTGGATGAGATACCGAATCCCAAAGTACTGGAGAAGATTGTGCGGGATTTTGACGACGGAAAAATTTACCATCTGGCACAGAGGATGTTCTACTGCTTCCTCAATATGGAAGAGGTTTCCGGCAATCTGCTGTCCATTACGGGAGAATTCCAAGGTGTGGAGAGAAGGCAATGGCTGGGGACGAAAATATGCAGTTTTCGGAATCTTCCGGAGGAAGGGATCGTATTTCTGCGAGAGGTTTCTCCTGACGACCCCCGAAGCGTGCGCGTGTCGGACGGCGGGTGGCATTTCGGCTACATGGGCGGAGACGGCGAGAGGGATGTGGCGAAGCGCATCGGTATCAAGGTGCAGGCGGCGGCGCATCAGGAGTACAATAAATCCAGATACCTGAATGAGGCGGTGGACAGGCTGTTGTGCGGTGAGGACATATTTGACCGTAATGCGAAGTTTGTCCGCGTACCGATTGATGACAGTTACCCGGAATATCTGCGCGGGCATCAGGAGGAGTATGCGTTTCTGATTGCTCCTGAAATCAGCCGGACGGGTATTGCGTATAAGAAGATGAAACTTATGTGTAAGGCATACCTGCGTAAGGCGCATGGAGCGGCGGCGCGTATGCTTGGGCGGTAAGATACCGGAGGAAGGAGTGCCGATATGGAATTACAAAGTTCTGTCAAGGCTGACTTGCAAAATAGATTTCGCAGAGTGAAATCCGCAGGAATTTATTTGTTCTATTTGGGACTTACCATTGAACTCCTTATGGTGATTGCAGACAAGAGTAATTATATCAATCCGATAGAAGGACGGCTTTTTCAGATTACATTTGTTCTGTTCGCCATGAAACTGCTCTTAACGGAGCATACGAAGAAAGAATGGTGCGTGATTATCGCGTTAGAGGCGGTGGCATTTGTATCTTACAGAGTTACGGGAGCAAATGAGATGATCCGCATCGTGACTTTTGTTGCGGCGTGTAAGGATATTCCGTTGAAGCAGATGCTGAGATATACATTCTATGTAACGCTGGTCGGATGTGTGGCGATCGTCGTATTGTCTTTGACGGGAATCTATGGTGAAGTCAGTCTGACGCAGGCCTACGGACGGGGAGGATCGGAGACGGCTCGTTTTACGGGAGAAGTACTGGGAACAGAGACGCGTTACACGCTCGGGATGGGGCATCCGAATGCGCTGTTCTGCATGTTTCTGATGCTGACTGCCTTGGGGACCTATGTCTATTTCGACAAAATGAAATGGTATCTCTATCTCTTCCTGTTGATGCTCAATGTGGGCGTGTATGCCTTGACGGATTCCAGAACAGGTATGATCATTACCACGATATTCCTCGTGGGAGCATGCGCGTTGACGTATTGTGCTTTTTTGCGCGAAAAAGCATTTACTTATCTGTGCGGTCTGCTGGTGTTCGTTCTGTGTATCGGTTTCTCCGTGGATGCGGCGGCCAGCGCACAGAAAGTGCGGGAAGCGCAGTACAATGCATATTTCTACGGCGATCCGGGAGATGACGTGCATACGCTCCTGATGATGAAGATTGACAGTTTTATCAACGGGAGAATTGTTTCTCTGACGAATTCGGAGAATAATGACGGAGCCATCGAGACATGGGCTGCATTCTCCGAGCCGAATAACATGAACTACTATTTTGATATGGGTTTTGTGAAGCTGTTCTACCGCTACGGAGTGATACCGGGAAGTCTGTATATTGCGGCATGTCTTGCGCTTATGTGGAAGCTGTATAAGAAGAAAGACGCCTGCGGTTTGCTGCTGTTTGCCACATTCGCCGTGTATACGGTGGTTGAAGCACATCTGATTTCTGTCTATATCGGCAGAAATTATCTGCTTATGATGATGGGACATTATCTGACAAACGGCGATAAAGATTGAAATTTTTTCCGAAAAATGGTATTCTAAATTGATATATTGTTTTTATTAATTTGTAGAATTTGCCTGAGGAATCAGAATGAACCGTAAAATGAAAGTAATCGAGGGATACTGGCTGCTTTTCACGGACTTAGTCAGTATTGCCGTCTCATATACAATTGCGATTTTAATACGTTATCATAAATTCAGATGGGTGGATGAACCGGAGCTTCACTTCGTGGTATGCATCTGTCTTTTGTTGTTCTGCACGGTCTACAGCTTTCTGTTCGACTGGAACAGAGAGTTCTTAAAACGGGGGTTCCTCGTGGAGTTCGTAGCGGTCGTCAAATTTAATGTTTTCATGGAACTGGCGATTATGGCATTTCTGTTTATGATGCAGCGAAGCGCCGGCGTGTCTCGTCTGGTCATGGGATATTTTGCGGTTCTTGACGTTTTTATCGTATGGGGCGTGAGAATCGGAATGAAGAAGGTGCTCCGCGTCTATTTCACAGCCAAATCCAATATTGTCAAGATTATGATCATCACGAAAGATTCTGTCCTTGATAAAACGGTGAGCGACTTAAAAGAGGCTATGGATATCAACTACGAGATTGTGGCGTTAGCTTGTGTGGACGTTGACCGTAAGGGCGTGGTGATAGACGGAGTGAAGGTAAATGCGGACGGCAGGGATGTGTTGGATCTGGCAAGACAGATGGCGCTTGACGAAGTGTTTATCAATCTGCCGGAAGAGGATAAAGGGTATGTGAAGCATATAATTTACGATCTGGAGTCTATGGGCGTTGCGTGTCATTACAATATTGATATCATCGAGCGGCCGCAGAAGGAAGTCAGAGTAGGCAGCTTTGCGGGATATACGGTGGTGACATATTCGATTAATCATTTTGACTACAGACGGATGGCGATCAAACGTCTGATTGATATTGCCGGCGGACTGGTGGGGTGCCTGATTACGGCGGCGGTAGCGCCTTTTGTGGCGCTGGCGATCCGAATTGATTCGCCGGGGCCGATATTCTTCGCACAGACGAGAATCGGTAAGAACGGAAGGCGGTTCAAAATCTACAAGTTCCGCTCCATGTATATTGATGCGGAAGAGCGGAAGAAAGAACTGGAAGCGCAGAACGAGATGCAGGGTCTGATGTTCAAGATGGACAATGATCCACGCATTACAAAGGTTGGAAAATTTATTCGCAAGACAAGCATAGACGAACTCCCCCAATTTGTGAATATTGTAAAAGGCGATATGAGTCTTGTGGGGACAAGACCTCCGACGGAAGATGAGTTTGAACAGTATAATTCCCATTACAGAAGGCGTATCAGTATGACGCCGGGACTCACCGGATTGTGGCAGATCAGCGGGCGCAGTGAGATTGTGGATTTCGATGAAGTAGTAAAGCTTGACTTGGAGTATATAGACAACTGGACGCTGGGGCTGGATATCAAGATATTGTTTCGTACAATATGGGTTGTGCTGACGGGAAAAGGCTCGAAGTGATGAGTGTTTCCAAAGATGCGGGAATGGTGAAAAAGATGGCGAATGATAGATTCAAGGTATTGATGGCAGGTCCCGACAGAAGCGTCCATGGCGGTATTTCCGGTGTGGTGAACAATTATTATGACGCCGGCTTAGACAAGCTAATCGACCTATACTATATCGGTACGATGGTAGAAGGGTCCAAAGGGGCGAAACTTCTCTGCGCGGTGAAGGCATATTTACGGTTTCTTGTGAAACTGCCGCGATATGATATTGTCCATGTCAATATGGCGTCGGATTCCAGCTATTACCGGAAATCGATTTTTGTCAGAACGGCTAAGATATGCCGTAAGAAGATTGTGATTCATCAGCATGGCGGTAACTTTCCCGAGTTCTATGAGAAAGAGTTGAGTGACGCCGGCAGGAGGCATGTGCGGGAAGTGCTCTCCATGGGGGACGCTTTTCTTGTATTGGGCACGGCGTGGAAAAAATTCTTCGGCGCGATCATCGGGGAAGATAAGATTACGGTCTTGCCGGACGCCATACAAATTCCGGCGGCAGTGGACAAACAGTACGGAGTACACAAAATATTATTTTTGGGAAGACTATGTAAGGCGAAGGGAATCGGTGAACTGCTTGCGGTGATGCCGGGTTTAAGAGCAAACTATCCGGATGTCCGTCTATATCTCGGCGGAATATGGGAAGATGAGGAACTGAAGGCGCGTGCGCATTCTATGAAGGATTGCGTGACGGACCTTGGCTGGGTCAGCGGAAGTGTGAAACAGAAATATTTGCAGGAATGCGATATATTCGTGATGCCGTCTTACTTCGAGGGGCAGTCCGTATCCATATTGGAGGCGATGGCGTACGGATGTGGAATTGTGGCGTCTGAGACGGGAGGAATCCCTGATATGATCACAGAGGGGGAGACGGGAATTTTTGCCGTCCCGAAGGATGTGAAGACGCTGGAGGAAGGCTTACAGAGACTTCTGTCGGAACCTGAATTATGTCGCAGACTGGGAGAAAATGCCCGCAGGAAAGCAGAGAATGAATTTTCCATGGAAGATAATATAAACAAACTTCTTTCCGTATATGAATCGGTAAGAGGCGGGGAGCGCTAGTTGTTATGTGAGCGTTCCGGAACGGAGATGAACATGAAAACCGACGAACCGCTAATCAGTGTGATCATTCCTGTCCATAACGGGCAGGACTACTTGGCAGGATGTATTGACAGTATAGAGAACCAGACGTATGAGAATCTGGAAGTTATTATAGTGAACGACGGTTCAACCGACCATACGCAGGCCGTGTGTGAGGCGCTTAAAGAATCTTACGAAAACGTGCGTATTTTACAGCTTGACGACAAGGGAGTTTCCGCCGCAAGGAATGCCGGTCTGGAAGAAGCGGCGGGAGAGTTCGTTACATTTACGGATGCGGATGACAGGCTCCTTCCGGAGATGATTCGGATACTGTATGACTGTATTCTGGAGACGAGGAGCAGCGTTGCCGGATGCAAATTCTTCATGTGGAGCAATGACTCGGAATGGGAGAAACTGGCGGGTCTGAGCGGATCGGAGACGGATCTGCTGCAAACCCGCAGGATGGCGGGACGTACCAAAGTTTATGATACCGGAGCATACTTAAGGGAAGAGCTCCTTAGCGGCAACAGCCGTTGCTGGAGCAAACTGTATCGCAGAGAACTTGTAGATAAAGTGCGTTTTATGGAGAACCTCACTATAGGGGAGGATATGTTGTTTCTGATGAAAATGCTGCCCTATGCGGATAAAATTGCAGAGACGGATTATCCCGGTTACGGGTATTATCAGAATCCTACAGGAACGATGAACAGAAAATTTACACCGCGCTATATGGATCAGATGACTTGCTGGGAGTTTGCGAGAGAAGAAGTTCTGCGCATGGACGAGAGTCTTGATGCGCAGGTGACTTCATTATGGATGATGGGAATCATGCTCACTGTAAGTAAAATCGCCATGCTTCCCGCAGAAGAGCGGAATGAGTACCCGGAGTGTATCAAAGCATGCCGCGGGAGACTTAAAGAGGCAATGAAGATACAAGGCGCGTACGGCAGATTATCCGTCGGATATCGTGTCAAAACAGTGATGTTTCGGATATTTCCGCAACTATATTTGTCTTTATATCATATGCGCAAGCATGCAGACTAGCTTCGGCTGTCAAGTCTGTGGCAGAAACGTTGTCATTGAGCGAAGCTCAAACTGATTAGGGGTCGTATCTATGTTGATTGTCAGAGCGATGGGCGGACTGGGAAACCAGTTACAGCAGTACGCATTATATAGAAAACTGGAGCATATAGGAAAAGATGTCAGGCTGGACACGTCATGGTTTCGCAATGAGGCATATCATGCGACTATGGCGGCGGAGAGAGACTTGGAGCTGGATTATCTGAATCCGCTTCCCTACAAGGAGGCGTCAGAAGAAGAAATACGTTCTGTGCTCGGAAGGCTGTGGGAGGAACCGGAAAGTATCTTCGGAAAAATGAAGCGGAAATTACATCCGGCATCAGTTACGTCTTTTGAGGAGAGCGATATGTACCATGAGCAGATTTTTGCGATGGACAGAAAATATCTGGTCGGGTACTGGGCCTGTGAGAAATATTATGCGGACATCATGGATATTCTGCGGGAGGAGATTCGTTTTCCGGACAGCTCTGACAGTAAAGTAAAAGAAAGAAACGATGAAGTGAGCAGGCAGATGGACCGCACATGTTCCGTCAGTGTACACATCAGGCGGGGCGATTATCTGGACGATATCAATCAGGCGCTTTTTGGAGGGATTTGCACCGAAGCATACTATAAGAAAGCAATCGGTTATATGAAAGAAAAGTTTCCGGATGCAGAATTTTTCTTCTTTTCGGATGATATTCCTTATGTGAAAGAACACTATCAGAAAGAGGCATCGCAGATTATCGACTGGAATCAGGGCAGAGACAGCTTCTATGATATGATGCTGATGAGTCGCTGTAAGCATAATATTTGCGCGAACAGTACTTTTAGCTTCTGGGGAGCGAGACTGAATCCTTATGATGCGAAGATTATGATTCGTCCGTCCGTTCACAAGAATACGCAGGTGTGTATTCCGGAGCAGATGAGGCGGTTATGGCAGGGATGGCGGCTGGTGACGCCGCAAGGGGAGATCTTATAATGCAGAAATCAAAATACAAAATTAGTGTAATCGTTCCCGTATACAACAAGGAGAAGTATGTTGCGCAGTGTATCGAGAGTGTTTTGGCTCAGACATACGGTAATTTGGAATTGCTGCTTATCGACGATGGTTCGACAGATGCGAGCGGAGCAATCTGCGACGAGCATGCGGCAAAGGACGTCAGGGTGAAGGTATTTCATCAGGAAAACGGAGGTCCTATGGCGGCGGTTATGACCGGTCTAAGAGAAGCTTCCGGGGAGTACTATACCTTCATTGACAGTGACGATTATGTGAGTGAGGAGATGTTGGAAGAGATGACGAAATGTCTCACAGGGCGCAGGGGAGAGATAATCTGCTGCAATCATGTGCTTGAGAAACGTAAGTCGACTGTTCCGGTAATCCAGCCGCTTGCGCCGGGAGTATACGAGGGCGCAAGGCTTGAAGAGGACCTGAAATACAAACTCCTTGGCAGAGAATACCGAATTATTCCTATGTCCCGCTGTATGAAACTGTGTGAAAAATCTATTTTTGAAGGTAATGAGAAATATTATGATACGACGCTTCGCATGGGAGACGATTTTAACCTGATTTATCCGGCGCTTCTTAAGAGTACGAGTGTCGTAGTCATGGAGGGCGCTCTTTTCTACCACTACCGCTATGTGGAGGATTCCATCGTACACGCTTACGATCCGGATAATGCGAAAAGCGTTATAAACTGTTATAACGCACTTCTGCGGATTGTGCGCGATTATCATGTTCCTTACGGTGAGACGATGCTCAATAAGGAATATTGTTATATGATGATGTATGTAATGAAGAATGAACTGCGTAATCCGGATAAGGACTATGTGCAGAAGATACAGAGTATTTTTACAGAGAAAGAAACGAGGGACAGAATTATGAATACGCCGCTAACTGTCACAAGCAGGTCGAATTCGCTTCTCTATCTCGCTATGAAGTATCCCAATACGATGCTTCTTCATATCATGAGGATGATTGTGAAGCAGTATGACGCTTTCGGGAAAAAGCGTAAAAGATAATATTTTGGTCGGAGAGACAGAAGAAAGCGAAGAAAGGGCTCAGTCGGTAAAATGGATAATCGGTTAGTGATGTATTTGCACGGCGGCAGCGGCAACCATGGCTGCGAGGCAATCATAAACAGTACATGCCACATGTTGGAGGATATTCCCAAACTGCTTGTGACAAACAGCGAGAAGGAGGACAGATTCTATTCTCTTGAACCGCTGTGCGATATCTTACAGGAGCGGAAGATAGCGGAGCATTTCTTCGCGCATGTGTGGTACTATGTCTGGCGCGCCGTATTCCGCGATCCGGAATCGTTTATGCGTTATCGGTTCCGCAAAGTTCTCGGTAGAAACAAGGCGCCTTTGTATATGTCCACGGGCGGGGACATGTATTGTTATGAAATTTCTAAGAAAGAAGCCATTGTGGCAAACAGCGCTTTTAACCGTGCGGGAGGAAAGACCATTCTCTGGGGATGCTCTATAGAGCCGGAACTTCTGCAGGATGAAAAGGTTGTTGAAGATATGAAGCGCTATGCGCTGATCACGCCGAGAGAATCGATTACTGAGGAGGCGCTTAGGGCTGCAGGCGTTACGGAGAATGTGAAAGCATTTCCGGATCCGGCATTTGCCTTAAAGCCGGAGGAGATAGAACTTCCGAAACGGTTTGCAGCAGGGAAGACGATCGGGATCAATGTTAGTCCGATGATAGTGCGGCATGAGAAAGTGGAAGGAATCACGCTCGCCAATTATCGCAAGCTGATCGACCATATTTTGCAGACTTCGGATGACTGTGTGGCATTGATACCGCATGTCATGTGGAATTATAACGACGACAGGCTGACCCTTAAAGAATTATACAGAGGATATGAAGGAAACGGAAGAGTCATGCTGTTTCCCGATATGTCCTGCCAGAAAATTAAATATATAATCGCTAACTGCCGGGCATTCATCGGAGCAAGGACGCATGCAACGATCGCGGCTTATTCAAGCTGCATTCCCACGCTTGTGGTAGGGTATTCCGTGAAGGCGCGGGGGATTGCGAGAGACTTGTTCGGCAGTGAAGAGCACTATGTTCTGCCTGTTCAGGCGTTGGAGAATCCGGAAGAACTGATACAGGCATACGACCGGATGATGGAGAAAGAAGAAGAAATTAGACGAAGACTTAAGACCATAATGCCGGAGTATATTGCTAAGGCTCAGGCGGCAGGGGATGAAGTCCGCAAGATATGGAAGCAGTTGACGGGACAGTAGAGATTGGAAATTGGGAAAGGCAATGCGATGGGCAGAGTCAGGCAGGCTGAGAAGAATATTTTCTTCGGGTATTTAGGCAATATCATGATCATGATAATGGGATTTCTGCAAAGAACAGTCTTTATCATGGTTTTGGATAAGACACTGTTGGGCGTAAACAGTCTTTATACGGATATTCTGAGCGTATTATCACTTGCGGAACTGGGAATCGGCAGTGCGCTCAATTACAGTCTGTATAAGCCGGTGGCTGAGAATAATCTGGAAAAGATTAAGTCTTATATGCGCTTATACAAGCGGGCGTATCTTGTAATCGCCGGGGTGATTACGATTGTCGGGATCGCCCTGATTCCGTTTCTGCCTTACCTGATCAAGGATAGTAAAGGAATAAACGGCAGAGATCTGATTCTCTATTACCTGATTTTCCTTTTCAACACGGTCAGCACCTATTTCGTGGCATACAAGTACAGTCTGGCAAATGCACAGCAGCGCAATTATATTCAGACGAATATCGCCACGATCACGAAGATGATTACGGTTTTTGCTCAGATTATCATTCTTCTTGTCACGAAAAATTTCCTGCTGTTTCTGTTGACGCAATCAGCGGTGGAGCTGGTACAGAAAATCTTTGTCGGCATTTACTTTAATAAATTGTACCCTTATCTTAGAGAAAAGAACGTCAGGAAATTGGACAGGGAAGAGACGGAGGTAGTCATTAGCAAGACGAAGGCGCTGATGTTACACAAGATAGGGGATGTGGCAAGAACGTCCACGGACAGTATCATCATCACTTGTTTCATGGATGTAGGCTGGGTCGGAATCGTAGGCAACTATACGATGATTCTCACATATGCGATCAATTTCATCGGTGTGATCTTTAATTCCGTGATTTCCGGATTCGGTAATCTGGTGGCGACGGAATCGAAGGAGAGGCAGCATGCGATGTTCAAAGTATACCGGTTTGCCGCGTGTTGGCTGTACGGGTTTGCAGCGGTCGGATTCTGGCTGCTTCTGACGCCGCTCATTACAGGGATTTGGCTAAACGAGAGCTGGGGATTAGGACAGGCTGTATTGATGCTGATGCTGATTGATTTCTATTTCAAAGGCGGCAGAACCGTTCTGGTGAACTTCAAAATTGCTGCGGGAGTATTTGAGCAGGATAAATACCTGTCGCTGTTCCAAGGCGCGGTGAATCTGGCGCTGTCCATTATCGGTATCCGGTATATCGGACTGGCCGGTGTGTACGTCGGAACGGTCGTTTCCGGCGTGTTAGCGAATCTGATCCAGCCGGTGATTGTGTACAGAGACTGCTTTTCGAGAAAGGCATGGCCGTATTTCAAAGATTCGGTCAAGTACATTGGTGTGATTATAGGCATCGTACTTCTTATGATTCCGGTGAAGACATTTGTTATGGCGCAGGTGAATCTGCTGACGTTTATCGTGATGGCGGTGATTATCACGTTTGTTTATAATATGGTGTTCTTTCTGCTTTTCAGAAAAACACAGGAATTTGATTATTTGTGGAATCTGGCGGTGGGAAGACTGCCTTTGAGGAAGAAAGGATAGGACGGATTATGGCGCAGGATACGGTAAGTAAGCCGCAAAACAGAATAGACAGAGATATTCTGGCACAGACTGCTTGTCGTGAGCTTATGACATATGGTCTGTGGGACACAAAGACCAGAGCAAAAAGATGGATTAAGAAGAATATTCTCCGCCGTGAAACAACACCGGAAGACTTGTTTTTCTGGACTACAGGTCTGCTGGCTGACGGATTGTGGCATTATAAGCAAACATGTATGGTGATAGAGCGCGCAGCCGCAGGTGAGAAAGAGACGGCGCTTACAGACCCGGAAATGAGCGGCGCAGTGCAGAAGGAGACGGTTTTTCAGGCAGAACAGGCGCTTTCGGCATACTATGCGAGATGGATGAAGAGGGGATGCCCGATTTACTATCCGGACGATTTACTGTCCGGAGAGACCCTGCTTGCCGCATACGAGGAATACTGTGCAAACGGTCGGAATAACGGACTGATCGGCGCGCATAATGTACAGGCGTGCAGAGAAGCGGTTGAGAAGCTTGCCGCATACGGTATGAATTATCCGGTGGATGAGATGGGAAGCTTTCCGTATCGGGCGGCACAGAAGAACGGATATATTTTTGTGGATCTTATCGGGCTTATGTGCCCGTTCCTTTATCGGTATGGCGTGGTGTATGACAGGGCGGATGTCATGGAACTGGCGGTGAAACAGATTGTGAACTTTGCCGCGTACGGCATGGATGGCGTCACGGGACTTCCCTATCATGGCTATGTGACGGATGCGGCGTGCAAATATGGTATTATAGGCTGGGGACGAGCTGTCGGATGGCTGCTGCGGGGTATGACAGGATGCATGATAAGCGAATACGGGGCGGAGCGGCTAAGGGACGCTTATACCGCGCTGGTAGACGCCGTGTTGCCGTATCAGCATAAGGACGGATATTTCTCATGGCAGTTACATGCGATGGACGGTCCGGTTGATACTTCGGCAACAGGAATGATCTGCACAGCGATGAAGCAGGGAATAGAACTTCATATTCTGGAAGATTCCAAATACGAACAGGCGCTGCAGGCGGGTAGGAATGCGGTGTATAGATCGGTCAGAGACGGGAAGGTGTATGACTGTTCCGGAGAATGCGAAGGATTCGGTCAGTATCCGCAGCGCTACGGCGCTTATCCGTGGGCGCTGGGACCGGCGCTCAGGCTATAGAGAATAAGAGGAAAGAAGATATAGATGAAGAACGGATTTCATGAGACTGAACAAAAAAACAGCATAGAGATTACAGTGGCGGAGGCTTGCTATTTCGGTTTCTTTATCCTGTTGTCCGTGACGAAGGGACTGGGACTGTACGAGGGCCAGAAACTGTTTGAACTGCTTATCATTCCTGCCTTTCTACTTGGGGCTTTGAAGATACTCGTAACGCCGTACACGAAGAGGCAGTGGGCCATGCAGGCGCTGTTTGTGATTCTGACGGCGGTTGTTTTCTACGAATCCCATGAGAGAGGTATACTTTTTCTGGCATTTCTGGTGCTGGGCATGAAGAATATTTCTGTCAGGAAGATTTTCCATATAGGATTGTGGGTATGGTCATTATGTGCGATCGTACTCAGTATTTTCTCATTCTTCCGGCTGGAACACACTGTGTACAGAGTACATGCCAAGATGGGGCTTGGGCATATCTTTCGCTGGAGTCTGGGGTTTACGCATCCGAATATTCTGCATATCACTTATCTGGCGTTGTGCGCTTATATTCTTTATGAGTTGGAAGAACATTACAAATTCAAGCATTTCTTATGGATGATGATGGGAAATATCATTGTGTTCCTGTATTCCGTCAGCTATACCGGATTTGGTATTGTTTCCGTTCTGTTAATCGGATTTTTGTATATACGGGTCAGACCGCAATTCGGCATTGTTGAGAAACTGCTCGCAAATCTGGTGCTGCCGGTCTGTCTGGTGTTGTCTTTTGTCGCGCCGTTTTATCTGTATCACCCAAGACTCGGCTATTATGTGCAGCAGTTGAATTTTAAGCTGAACACAAGAATTTATCTGGCGGAGCAGTTCCTGCGCTCGGAGTACCACAGCCTGTTCGGGGCGGATGTTTCCAAGATCGTGCGCTCCTCCATGACGATGGATAACTCCTATGTATGGGGATATATTAATTACGGACTGGTCACTTTTGTAATTCTCATGCTGGGATATTTTGCGCTGCTTTTTTATGATACGCATAAACAGCGGACGAGAGAGCTTGTTATCCTTGTCTGCTTCTTGGGAGCAGGATGGACGGAGCCGCTGCTTTTCAATACGTCTTTTAAAAACGTGACGTTGATATTTCTGGGAAGTCTGCTCTTTGTACAGAAAGAAGGCGCGAAAGAATACTGTCTGTTTCCGAAGCTTGACAGGACAGTGAAAGTGCCGTTCGCCGGGCTGCCGGATGCATTGTTTGTGAAGATGCGCGCTGTATGGAGCAGATACAGAATGAAACTCGTATGCCTGACGGCGTTCGGCGCCGTGCTCGGAATGGTTCTGTGTGCGATGCTGTATACGGTTCCGGACGGATATGTGGTGCGCCGTTTCTATACGGATGCGACGGAGAAAACTTCGGTCTATCTGGAGAGCGAACAAGACCCTGCTTATGAGGGGTGGAAAATTATGAATTATCTGGACAGCGAGGATCCGATGCAGTTTGTGCAGGGGAAAGCCGTTGTGCTGGAGACGGCAAGATATTATATGGGAAGCGCGATGATCGGTGCATTTCTGGTCGGTGTGGCAGGTACGGTGTATTTTGCTTTTGCGGGGAAGGATGAGTGCAGAAAGAAGGTATAGATGATGAGTCAAAAGGATTTGAAATACTGTACTATTTTGAAGACGAATATCAACGTGACGAACATGGAAGATACGATCGACTATATTACGGAGAATCTTGAACGGCTGAAAGGAGATTATATCTGCGTTTCCAATGTGCATACTACGGTGATGGCATTTAGGGACAAAGAATATCGTATGGTACAGAACAGTGCGGCAATGGCGCTGCCGGACGGTCAGCCTTTATCCATTGTCAGCAGAGGACGCGGGTATACGGAGGCGCAGCGGGTACCGGGACCGGATCTGATGCCGAAAATACTTGATTTGTCTCAGGAAAATGGATATTCGCATTTCTTCTATGGCAGTTCAACGGAAACGCTGGATCAGCTTAAAAAGGTGATGCTCGCCAAGTACCCGAAGCTTCGGATCGCCGGAATGTATGCGCCGCCATATCGGGAACTGACGAGGGAAGAAGATGAAAATGCGATACGCATGATTAACGAGAGCGGCGCAGACTTTATATGGGTGGCACTCGGAGCGCCTAAGCAGGAAAAATGGATGTATGAGCACCGTGGGAAAGTGAACGGTCTTATGCTGGGGGTGGGAGCCGCTTTTGATTTCATTGCGGGAACCGCGAAGCGCGCGCCCATGTGGATGCAGAAAATGTGTCTGGAATGGGTTTTCCGCATTATACAGAATCCAAGGCGGATGATTCCGCGATACTTAAATACAAATTTCTCATTTATGTACCATGTCCATCAGGAAAGCAAGGCTCTGAGAAGGAGAAATGCAGAGGCGAAGGAAGAGCTGATAAGGAGAGAAAGCGCCGGAACGGGCATTGCGGAGAAAAGTGTCAGGGGAAAAGAAAGTGTTGGAAGAATAAGCAAGAAGGAGCGTCTCCGCATCGCGATGATCGGGCATAAGAGAATTCCGTCCAGAGAGGGCGGCGTGGAAATCGTGGTGGAGGAACTTGCCGTCAGGATGGCGGCAATGGGACATCATGTAGACGCGTATAACCGGTACGGACATCATGTTTCCGGTAAGAAGTATGAACAGGAATACGGCTGGAAAGGCAGGAAATTCTATAAAGGGGTCAGGGTGTATATCGTTCCCACTTTCCGTACGAGCAAGCTAAATGCCATTGTTTACAGTTTCTTTGCAACGGTCAGGGCGATGTTCGGCAGATATGATATTTTTCATTTTCATGCAGAAGGTCCGTGCGTGATGGTATGGCTTCCGAAACTTTTTCACAAAAAGATCGTAGTCACCGTACACGGGTTGGACTGGCAGAGGGCGAAGTGGGGGAATTTCGCTTCCTATGTGATCAAGCTTGGTGAAAGAATGGCGGCGAAATACGCGGATGAGATAATCGTCCTGTCCGAGAATGTGAAGCAGTATTTTGCAGATACTTACAACAGACAAGTGACTTATATTCCGAATGCCATCGACAGACCGGAGCCGAAGCGGGCGCAGCTCATTACGGAGAAATACGGTCTGACAAAGGACGGCTATCTGTTGTCTCTTGGCAGAATCGTGCCGGAGAAGGGTGTACACTATCTGATAGATGCGTTCTTAGAGATTGATACGGATAAGAAGCTGGTGATTGCCGGAGGCAACAGTCATGCGGTGGAGTACATGGAACAGATCCACCAGATGGTGGCGAAGGACGAGCGGATTATCATGACGGATTTTGTGCAGGGACAAGTTTTGGAAGAATTGTACTCCAATGCTTACGCGTTCGTGCTGCCAAGCGATGTGGAGGGTATGGCGCTCACGCTGCTTGAGGCGATGAGTTACGGCGACTGCTGCCTTGTCAGCGATATATGTGAGAATACCGAAGTTGTGGAAGACAAGGCGTTAATATTCCGCCATGGAGATGTGAAAGATTTGCGCAGACAGCTAGCGTATCTGCTGACGCATCCGGAAGTCGTGGAAGAGTACCGGAAACAGAGTGCAGACTATATCTGCGGTAAGTATAACTGGGACGACGTAGTAGAGGAGACGCTTAAGCTGTACCGGAGGAAGACATGAAGATACTGATTGTGAATAAGTTTCTCCATCCTAACGGCGGATCGGAGACTTATATCTTTAAGTTAGGCGCACAATTGCAGAAGACCGGGCATGAGGTGCAGTATTTCGGCATGGAACACGAGGGAAGGATTGCGGGAAACGACGCCGGGATATACACCTCGGACATGGATTTCCACGGAGGCGGACTGCGGAAAATATTCTATCCGCTCCAAATTATTTATTCTACGGAAGCGAAGAAGAAAATGCGCCTTGTGCTGGAGGATTTTAAACCGGATGTTGTTCATTTGAACAATATTAATTTTCAGTTGACGCCTTCTGTCATTTATGCGGTCCGTTCCTATGAAAAGAAGCGCGGACGTAAGGTGAGGATTGTATTTACGGCGCATGATTACCAGTGGGTATGCCCGAATCATATGATGCGGATTCCGGCGACGGGTGCAATCTGTTTTGCCTGCCGCGGCGGTAATTTTGGGCAGTGCAGCAAGAACAGATGTATTCACGGTTCGCGCATAAAGAGTCTGCTTGGGACAATCGAGGCGAAGTACTATGCAAAGCGTAAGACGTACGGCATGGTGGACGTAATCATATGCCCCAGCGAGTTTATGAAGAAACAGCTTGACACCGATCCGCTGTTAGCAGATAGAACGGTTATGATGCATAATTTCATCGATGTTGACGCGGGAGAAACGGGCGGTATGGATGCGACGGGTGGCGATGCGGGTACGGCGGACATGACAGGACGAAAGAATACCGGAGCCGTGAAGAAGGATTATGTCGTGTATTTTGGACGTTTTTCGGAAGAAAAGGGTATCAGAACCTTATTAGAAGCATGCAGAGCGCTGCCGCAGATTCCGTTTGTTTATGCCGGAACGGGACCTCTGGAAGAAGAGATAAAGGGTGTTGCCAATATAGAGAACCGTGGTTTTGTGACAGGAGAGGCGCTGCGTAAGCTGATCGCGGAAGCGCGGTTCAGCGTATATCCGTCCGAATGGTATGAGAACTGCCCGTTCTCCGTGATGGAGTCGCAGATGTACGGTACGCCGGTGCTCGCCTCCGACCTTGGCGGGGCGCCCGAACTGGTACGGCCCGGCGTGACAGGGGATTTGTTCAGAGGGGGCGACGCGCAGGAACTTACGGAGCATATTAAGGCGTTATGGAACGATCCGGAGTTATGCCGCAGGTACAGCGAGAATTGTAAAAATATAAATTTTGACACAGTAGAAGAGTATTGTGATAAAATAGTGAGGAATGTATATAAGGAGCGCTAAACATGTCAAGAAGAACATTATACGGCACCGTTATCGTGACGTACAGGTGCAATGCAAGGTGCAATATGTGTGACTGCTTCAAGGATCCCACAAGACCGGACGAGGAAATCACGCTGGAAGATATCAAAAAGCTGCCGGAGATGGCCTTCACTAACATTACGGGCGGAGAGCCTTTTATCAGGCAGGATATTCCCGACATTGTGCGGGAACTGTACAAGAAATCTGACAGAATTGTCATATCTACCAATGGATATTTTACGGACAGGATCATTGCGCTGTGCAGGGAATTTCCGAAAGTGGGCATTCGTATCAGCATAGAAGGGCTGCAGGAGACAAACGACGCGATCAGAGGTATTCCCGACGGATTTAACAGAGGATATAAGACGTTAAAAACATTGGTTGAAATGGGACATCCGGACGTGGGATTCGGTATGACGGTTCAGGATATGAACTGCGAGGATCTGGTGCCGCTCTATAATATCGCCAACGACATGGGTATGGAATTTGCCACGGCTACGCTGCACAATTCGTTTTATTTCAGGAAGACGGACAACAAGATTGATGATAAATACAAGGTGGCGCAGAATTTTGAGAGACTGATCAACGAACTGTTAAGGAGCAAATCGCCGAAGAAGTGGTTCCGCGCCTATTTCAATCACGGACTGATTAATTATATTTACGGCAATAAGAGACTCTTGCCGTGCGATATGTCCAAGAACGCCTTTTTTATCGACCCGTTTTGCGACGTCATTCCCTGTAACGGCATGGAGAAGAAGGCAGTCATGGGCAACCTGAAAGAACAGACTTGGGACGAGCTGTGGAATTCAGAGCAGGCGCAGAAAGTCAGGGAGTGCGCGAAGAAGTGCGACAGGAACTGCTGGATGATCGGCTCCGCGTCGCCGGCAATGCATAAGTATATCTGGGTGCCCGGCTGGTGGGTAGTAAAGCATAAGTTCTTAAGAGGCGGGAAGTACAGTCTGAAAGAAAATAAATTTATACAAGAGAGTTAAATGATTAAGGGACGCAGGATGACGAAGAAAGCAAGGGTAGAATGGATTGATATTGTCAGGTTATTAGGTATGATTGCCATTTTCTGCGGACATTTCGGGACTGCGGGCGGCAGGCTTCATCATTTCGTATTCTGCTATCATGTTCCGTTGTTCTTCTTTGTGTCAGGTATTTTTGCAGGGAACTTGGATGGGGCGTCTTTCAAGGAAGCAGTAAAGAAGCGTTTTGGGCAGATCATGCTTCCGTATATGTTTTTCGTCATCATCAATATGGCGGCGCTCATCATAACTTCTGGTGACGATTTGATAATGTATCTAAGATATCTGAAGCAGTTTATTTGGGGAATCCGCAATCACATGCCGACAGCGTCCTTATGGTTCTTTCCTTGCATCTTTTGTACGGGCGTGCTGTTCGATGCGCTCCGCAGAGTGTGCAGGAAGGATATTCTGATATTTACCGTGTCGGTTCTTCTGTATCTGATATCGGTCACGCTCTTTCCCCATCGACCGGACGCGGAGCCGTCTTTGTTCTGGAATGTGGATTCGGCATGTCACTATATGATTTACTATGCGTTTGGCTATGTTTTGAGAAAGAAGCTTATTACGACGGGAAGTAAACCGGAAGGATATAAAAGATATCTGTTTATGTTAGGCGCAGCCGTATTGACAGGTTATACGGTATCGGTGTATTTGCAGGAGGACCTTGTCGGAACAATATTGTGCCGGATGATTCCGGCGGCAGGCATGATCTATCCGGTAGTGCGCGCGATGCTGTTGATCGGGTTCCAACTGATTCTGGCGAAAATATTGGAAGGGTTTCATTTCCTCTCCTATGCAGGAGCACAGACGCTGTGGCTGTGTGGTAACGAGAATATTGTCAAGATCTTACTTAGTGCGGCGGCGGGGCTCGTGTCGCTTAAGATTGAGGTCACAAATGAAATCTCTGCACTTGTATATGCGGTAGTGATGACAGTGGTTATTATCAAGATTTTGCTTCCGGTAGAACAGAAACTGTACGGCAAACTTTTGTTTGTACGCAGCAGGGAGAACGGAAGCGAGAGTCTGCAAGGTTAGATGATATACATTTGTGAAGAGTGAGGAAGAACCGGAAGGGAAACGGGATGCAGTATAAAGGCATTGATATTATGAAGTTCATTATGGCATTGTTTGTAGTGGTGCTGCACACGCATCCGCTTCAGACAGTGAACGCCGCGGCAGATTTTGCGACGGCTGACGTCATTGCCAGAGCCGCGGTCCCTTTTTTCTTTGTGGCAAGCGGCTTCCTGCTAGAAAAACAGATTAGCGCGCATCGTGGAGAAACGAGAACGATACTCGCAAAGTATATCCGTAAGCTTCTTGTCTTATACTGTATCTGGACGGCAATTTACCTGCCGGTTATTATTTGCAGTAAGATTATAGACAGTGAGGAATCTCTCATAAAGAGCATATTGTCGGCTGTCAGGGATTTTGTGTTCGCAGGTTCTTACGGGCAGTTGTGGTATCTGCCGGCAGTGGCTGTAGGTGCTCTTCTCGTATTTCTTCTCAGAAAATATCTGGGGGAGAAATGGACCGCGGCTATCTTACTTTCGCTGTTTATTATGGGGCTTTTGACGCAGTCGTACTTCGGACTGACGATAGCAAAGCTAAGCCCGGACAGTATCATCTTTCGGGGCATGAAAGCTGTCAAAAAGGTTATGGTGACATGCAGGAACGGCGTCTTTTTTGGCGGTATTTTTATCTATATGGGAACATGGATTGCAAGATGCAATCTGGAGATAAAACGGTGGAAGGCTGTTTTGGGATGTATTCTATCGACGCTCCTGTTCTATATGGAGGCGTCGTATTTGTGGCGTATCGGTTCCGTGCGGGAGAAGGATATGTATCTGATGTTGCTTCCGACGGCCTTCTTTTTGATGATGCTTGCGCTGCACATCGAAGCCAGATGGAATACGGTTTTCTTAAGGAAAATGGGCATCAATATTTATCTGGTGCACACGGCATACAAATTTGTATATAGGAAATTGATTGGCGAAGACAATGAGAGCGGCATGATGCTATTTCTGTTTACTTTGGCGCTGTCACTGCTTACGGCATATCTGATAGAATGGGTGAAAAGGCGCAGAGGGAGAGTATGATGGTGTCCGGAAGAGGTAAGATTGCGGAATGGATGAAAAGATTTGTCTTAATACTGTTTGCACTGATCGTCGGATATCTGTTAACTGCGAGCATATTCAGCACGTGTTATCTCGGCAGTTACCGCTACATGAATGCGGCGCAGGTGGAAGAGATTAACGTGGAACACACTTTTTATATTCAGGATCATTACATACAACATATTGTTGTTTTTACGGCGTTTTCATTGCTGCTTGTCTTACTGCGGGCAAAAGGCGGCGGCAAGATTACCGATAAAAATAATAGACGGATATCCCGGCTTGGTACGGCGGCGTGTATCGCGGCGGGGCTTTTGGCGGTTTTGATAATCCTTCAGGGGCAGTATCCCCCCAAATTTGACCAGAAGCATGTGGTGGACGCGGCGGCGGCTTTAAACGCGCATGACTATTCGGATTTTGAGGTGGGAGGATATCTGTTTATCTTTCCTTTTCAGATGGGAATCGTCATGTATTTTCAAGTACTGTCCCGGATGTTTGGCAGTCTGAATTATATTGCTTTTGAACTTGTAAACGCTGTCTGGATCGTGCTCTGTTACTGGCTTTATATGAAGATTGCCGGTATGCTGTGGGATAAGGAGCATCGCTGCAAAACACAGACGGCGGTATTATGTCTGCTGTTTGTACCTTTTATATTGTATGCGACATTTTTATACGGTACCGTGGTCGGCATGGCGTTTGCACTGCTGTCGCTTTACAATGTATTGTTGTATGAAGAAAATCCGAAGATACATTATCTGCTGATTGCGGGTGTAAGCATCGGACTTGCGACGGTCTTTAAATCAAATTATATGGTCTATATGATTGCGGAACTTATTTTTATTGTGCTAAAGATTCTGGCAGACAGAGGATGTGAACGCAGGAAAACATATGCAAGACTACTGCTTATGCTTATCATTATCGTCTGCTTCGGAATCGGCAGATTCAGCGTGAGCCAGTCTATCAGGAGTGCCAATCAGGGGCAGGAAGTCAAGGGAATCCCGATGATGGCATGGGTGGTCATGGGATTGCAGGATGGGAAATGCGCGCCGGGCTGGTATAATGCGTATAACAATACGGTTTATGAGAGAAATGATTACGATTATGACAAGACGCAGGAAGCGGTCTTGGATGATTTGAAGAGCAGGGTCAAAGGAATGATGAGCAGACCTTTGGAGACTACGGGCTTTTTTGTCAAAAAGGCGTCGGCGCAGTGGAATAATCCAACGTTTCAGTCCTTATGGATTCTGGAGAACAGGAGCGAGCGGGAAACGCCGATATGGATCTTGCAGGAGAAAGGCAGGGCGGTTTATACGTTCCTAGCGAATCTGCTGCAGACATGGATTTTGGCGGGAGCGTTTCTATATGCGGTGCTGCGTTTTAAGAAGAGCAGCATGGAAGAAATGATATTGCCAATGACTTTCATCGGAGGATTTGTTTTTCATCTGTTCTGGGAAGCGGAAGGGCTTTATGCAATATTGTATTTTCCGTTGCTTCTGCCGCTGTGCGTATGCGGATATCGGGAATGGGCCAAGTGGCTTTATGCACGGCGCACAGAGATGATGACGGACGGGTGGAAGAGTCCGGCGGGCGTAAGGCTTAGAATGAAAATATGTACGGCTGCAGTCGTCGTTGTCGTAGTGTGCGCGTTATCCTACACGACCATCTTTGCCAAGCTGTTTGCAAGAAACGATGATACGGGGGTATTCAACACGTATACGCAGGAAACCGTGAATGAGAGTGACGCTCTGTCGGAGCAGTAAGAGAGGACAAACGAATGGTTCGTAAACTAAACTATATTTTCACAAGAACGGATAAAGTCAAACTCGTCTTTTTGCTGATCGCCGTTATCTTCGGGAGTTTTCTGGAATTATTGGCGGTCTCGGTGTTTTCTCCGTTCATCAATCTGATTATGGACACGGATATTTTGCAGGAGAATCCGATGCTGCTTGAGGTGTACCGATTCTTTTCTTTCCGTAATATCGAATATTTCCTCGCAGCTATTGCCGGCGGGATTATTGTGATTTATGTCGTGAAAGACGTCTATACGATTGTGGAGAAAAATGCGATTTATAAGTTTTCGTATAGGATTCAGCGGACTATTTCCACAAATCTTTTAAAAGCATATATGGCGGAGCCGTATACATTCCATTTAAACAAGAATATTTCGGTATTACAGCGCAGTATGCAGGAGGATACGGACCAGTTCACGAAAGGGATTCTGCACCTGATGGAGATGATCGCAGAGGTGAGCGTCTGTATTGCGATCGGCATTTATCTGTACATTGAAAGCCGCTCGATCACCGTGATCATCGTGGGACTGCTCGTCCTATGTCTGGCTGTTTTCTCCATGATTTCGAGGAAATACTCGAGCGTCTGGGGCAGACAGGGACAGGAATACAAGTCGAAAATCTACCAATGGATGAACCAGTCTTTGGGCGGCGTCAAGGAAATTAAGGTTTTGAACAGGGAAGAAAGTTTTATCGAACAGTATGACAGCTATTTTGACAAGTATGTCAGAGTGCTTCGGCTGAATCGGTTAATAGGGGTTATCCCTAAATACAGCATTGAGATGGTATGCATGACGGGTCTTCTTCTCGCCGTGATTTTCAAGATTTTCTTCGGACAAAAAGATCTGGCGGAATTTGTTCCGCAGCTTGCGATTTTTGCGGTGGCGGCATTCCGGCTGCTTCCCTCCGTGGGAAAAATTAACGAACATTTATCGGCGGTGCTCTATGCGCTTCCTTCTTTAGAGTTGGTCTATAACGATTTGCGTGAGATTGAACAGCTTAACCTTACCAAGAAAGAAAAGGATAAGGGGTGGAAGTTAAAAGAAAAAATAGAAGTGAAAAATGTGTCGTATCACTATCCGGACGGGGACGTCAACGTCATAGAGCATGCGGATTTTACAATTGAGCGGGGTAAGACGGTCGCGTTTATCGGCGCATCGGGAGCAGGTAAATCTACGATGGTTGATATTTTGCTGGGGCTTTTGGCGCCGCAGTATGGTAAAATATATGCGGATGGTATGAATGTGTATAAGAATCTGCCCACATGGCAGCAGGAGATCGGTTATATTCCGCAGTCCATTTATCTGTCTGACGACACGATCAGAAATAATGTGGCATTCGGCATTCGCGATCAAGAGATTGACGAGCAGGCGGTGGTCAATGCACTGCGGCAGGCACAGTTGTTTGAGTTTGTGGACAACCTTCCGGAAGGGTTGGATACTTTTGTAGGCGACAGGGGCGTCAGGTTGTCCGGTGGGCAGAGACAGCGTATCGGTATTGCCAGAGCGTTATATCATGATCCGGAAATTCTCGTGCTCGACGAAGCGACTTCCGCGCTTGACAATGATACCGAGACAGCGGTCATGGAAGCGATTGACAGCCTGCAGGGTAAGAAAACCATTCTTATTATCGCGCACAGGCTGTCAACGATTAAGAATGCGGATATCATCTATGAAGTCGGTGACGGTAAAGTGGAACGGCGAAACAAAGAGGAAGTGATACAGTAGCATGGGATTTGACGGGAAGAGATTGATAAAAGACGTACTTGCACAGATTGATTATCTGTTCTACCGCGCCGGCATCAAGAAGTGCTCGCTCAGAGTGCATACGGTGGAAGAGACAATAGAAGAACTGGTTCATGGCAGTAAGAGCATGATCAGATTCGGCGATGGCGAGATCACCATGATTCGCGGAAGAAGCCTCAAACTGCAGCAGGTGGAACCGGAAATCATAGACGGTCTAAAAAGGATGCTTCAGTATAAGCAGGAGGGATTGATTGTCACGATTCCCGATATATTCGGTGATTTATCCATATACCGGAGACAGAGCAGACAGTTCTGGAAGGATCATCTCTTTTTCAGTAGGAAGATATATGAGAAATACTGTAACCCGAATCGGGAATATTATAATACGTCAGTATCCAGATTCTACATCACGATAGATGATAAAAGCAGATGCCGTGGTCAGATAGAAGGCATCCGACAGGTTTGGAAGGATAAAGATGTTGTGGTGGTGGAAGGTGAAAGGACGCACAACGGTGTGGGGAACGATCTGCTTGATACGGCGGCGAGCGTGGAGCGGATTATCGGACCAAGCAGTGACGCGTACGGCAGATTGGAAGAAATCATGAATTGCTGCAGAGAATATCCCAAGGACAGATTGTTTCTGATTTCTCTCGGCGTTGCGGCGAAATTTCTCGCGGAGAAGTTATTTCTTGAAGGTTACAGGGCATTAGACATCGGCAATCTGGATATGGAATATGAATGGTATCTGCGGGGAGCGACAGAGAAAGAGGAAATTGCCAAGCATAGTATCGTCGGCGAAGAGGCAAACCGCAGCGCGGGCTACGATGCGTATCTGAGCCAGATTGTAAAAAGAGTAGATTAGCACAGATTTAAGCATTTGCGGAGCAGATGAATGGAGGTTAGTATGAAAGTTCTATATATGTCTCACAGATATCATACGAACCAGACCACGATTATGAAGGGCTGGAAGGAAAACGGTCATGAGGTCAGATTTTTAAGCCAATATGCCGGTAAGGTGGAAGACTACACATACGTGAAACCGATTGTCGTCGGCTACTCTAAGATTTTCATGGCGTTTGACTATCTTTACGTGCATTTCCTCAAGAGAAAAGACCCCTTCGCCATTGACATGAAATTGAAATGCGGCGTGCCTCCGATATGGAAGCTGGCGAAGTATATCAAAGAGTTCCATCCTGATATCGCTATCCTGCGGGAACGTTCGATTTATACCATCTGCATGAATGCAATATGCAGGCATTACCATATTCCCACGATTCTATATAATTTAAGTCCCGTATGGGACAAGCCGAAGAAAATGGATCTTGCGCATAAGATTGTGTGGAAGCTGACGCCGAAATACCGTATCACGCCGACGAATCTGGTAGGAATAGATTATAGTGGGCTTGTGAAGGATCAGTACGGTTATTGGGCGCCTTTTCTGATGGAACCGCAGGTGTCACCGGAAGAGAAGAAATATTTCCACAATGGAAGAATCAATGTCTTTTGCATCGGTAAATATCAGGAGCGCAAGAATCTTAAAATGATGATAGAAGCGGTTGAAGAACTGCTCGCAAAATATGATCTTCATCTGACGATTGCCGGAGAAGTATCCAATCATTTTCACGAGGAATATTACCGTATGGTTACCGGATATGTGAGAGAACATGGCTTGGAAGAGAGGGTTACTTTCTATACAAATCTGAATCGGAAGCAAATCAGCGAGCAGTATAGGAAGGCGGACGTATATGTGGTTCCGAGTACGGGAGAACCGGCGTCCATCACGGTGATAGAGGCGATGGCATTCTCTGTTCCGGCAATCAGCGGAAGCGATAACGGCACCGCAAGCTATATTGATTACGGCAAAACGGGCTATGTCTTTGAAGATAACGATAAAAAGGACTTAATAGAGAAGCTTAACAAGATTATTTGCGACAGAGACAATCTTGTTAAGATGGGAGCCGCCGGATACGAGCATGTAAAAGCACATTTTCAGTTCAGAAATTATTATGACCGTATCGAGGAAATAATGGAAAATATGAGAAATGACCAGACGAGTCAATGAAGTGATGAAACAGTGAGGATGAACCGATGAAGGAACAAATAAAAGAGGATAAGCGTCTGCAGGCGCGGCAGAAGGTGATACAAATTCTTGTCCTTGCGGCGATGGGAATCGTGTTTTATCTTGTGCTGGGGAAGGAGTGGATCGCCATAGAGGATGACACACCCTTCTATCTGAACCCGAGAAGAGAGGGTGTTATGCCGGTTTACCCGCTTTTTCTGTTTGTGGTAAAATGTATTTTCGGAGAGGATATGTACCTGAGCGCGGTGGTAGTAATTCAGTCTCTGCTTGCGATTGTCTGTACAATGGCATTTGTGCTGTATTTGCAGAATCATTTCCGTCTGCATTGGATAGAGACGATATTACTGTATGTAGCTTGTATGCTTCCCTTCTCGATATATCTGCCGGAGGCGGGGATTACGCATCAGATTCTGACGGAAGGGATATCTTACGCCATATTTTATTTGTATTTTATGCTGCTATTACAGTATGTTTTTGAACAGAAGATCAGATGGCTTATAGCGGCCGTGGGCATGGCGGGATTTATGGAACTGATCAGAAGCCAGATGCTCTTCCTGTTAGGCGTTACTGCGGCGGTGTTTGTCGTCGTGGAATTTGTAAAGAGCAGGAAGGACAAAATCAGCCGCAGAATTGTAAGAACCGGCGTAAATTGTGTGGTCGGCGTCATCGGAATTATCGTAGTGGTCACGCTGGTCTACAAAATATTCGGTTTGTACTGGACTTATCAGCTGCCGCTGATTGAAAGGTACAATCAACAGTCAGTGACGGCGGAGGTTGAGGCAGAAGCGGTGACGGCGCAGGCCGAAAAAAAGCCGGTTAAAGAGGATAACCCCGGTACGCTTTCGCAGTTTACCTCACTGATTATCACCCGCGGGGTTTATGAGATTGACGAAGACGACATAGAATTGTTTGAAAGTCCGGAGATGAAAGAAATTTTCAAAAGGGTATACGACGCGATCGACGCCGAGCAGTACCGCTATGCGTATGCAAGGCAGGATTTGTATATGTGGCGCGATCTGGTGAAAGATGAAATTCCGATCATCGTATTCGGGCATGTAGGAGCGTATTTGCGTGATAATCCGCAAGTACAATTGAATAATGTGCAGATTTGCAGGGAACTTGGAATGAAAGTGCTGCTGCATCATTTCGACAGGTATTTGTACCATTCCTTCCGCATGATGGTGTCCGGATTTATCAGCAGCGTCTTTTTCCAGATAGAGAGGATATATTTACTCTGTCACGTTATCACTTTGCTTCTGTATCTGGCGGCGGCGGCGGGAATCATTTACTGTTTGAAAAAAGGCGGAAATAAGAAGGTGGCGGCGTTTGCAGGAACAACGCTGGGATATATATTCTTAATGGTGGTGGTTACAAACCTTGTGTTTCTGGGACTCCAAAGATATATGGTATACGCGATGGGTATTTTCTATTGCGGCATGTATCTGTTGGCGAGAGAGGCGGTGCTTATCACCGCGGAGGATTTACCATGGATCAAAAAAATAAGACGTTGATTATCATCCCTGCATACAACGAAGGGGATAATATCGAGAAGGTAGTAGACAACTTAATCACAAATTTTCCGCAGTACGATTATGTTATCGTCAATGACGGATCGCGGGATCATACGAAGAGAGTCTGCAGCAGCAGAGGATATGAGGTCTTAAACCTGCCTATCAATATGGGAATCGGCGGAGCGGTTCAGACCGGATACCGCTATGCGAGAGATAATGATTATGATATCGCCGTGCAGATAGACGGCGATGGACAACATGACGTGGGATTCTTAGATAAAATGATAGAGTATATGGGAGAACAGCAGGCGGATTGTGTCATTGGCTCGCGCTTTGTCGAGAAGGAAGGATTTCAGTCGTCGGGGATGCGCAGAATCGGCATCAGGTTCTTAAGTTTCTTAGGATGGGTGCTGACCGGCGTGCGGGTGAAGGATATCACCAGCGGCTACCGTCTTGTGAACAGGAGATTTATCAATATCTTTGCCGAAGATTATCCGTCCGATTATCCGGAACCGGAAGCGATGGTCATAGCGGCGGTTCACGGCGGAAGAATCAGAGAATACCCGGTGGTCATGAGGGACAGGGAGAACGGAACCAGTTCTATTACACTCAAGAAATCGGTCTATTATATGTTTAAAGTGACTTTGGCAATGTTGATTCGGAGATTGAGCTTCGGAGTCAGGAGGCAGAAATGATTCCACATACTTTGCAGATTACGCTCTCTATAGCCGTTATCTGCTATTTTATCATTATTCTTTATTATCTGAAAAAGAAAATGCTGGAACTGAAATATACGCTGATCTGGCTTGTGGCGGGTGTGATCATGGGCGTCATGATTTATTTCCCGGAACTTCTGGTGAGGTTTGTGCGGCTGCTTGGAATCGAGAGCAACATGAACGGATTGTATATTTTGTGCATCGGTTTTATTATGATGATTCTGATGACGCTTACTTCTATTGTTTCCAGACAGCAGCTTAAAATCAGGATTCTGATTCAGGAGATTAGTATGATGGAGAAAAGAATCCGTGAATTGGAGAAAGAAGCGGAACAGGGCGGAATTAAGAAAGAACGGACTGTGGCGAAGGAGAGGAAGGATGACGAAGGATGACGGCAAAGCCGAGTGATACAGCGAGAAATTCATATATGGATTTTCTGAAGGGGATTGCCATCATCGCAGTGATCGTCGGGCATTCACTTTCCGGCGTCCGGAGCATGGACCTGCTTTTTAACGTCATCTATTCTTTTCATATGCCATTGCTGTTTTTTATCTCCGCTTATATTGAAGAACAGAGCCGTGATAAGTACGCCGGTAAAGAAGGACGGATGCTTATCAGGAGGATGAGCGGGTTATTGCTTCCGTATGTAAGCTGGAGTATTGTTTATGCGGCGTTTGGATTGCTGCAAAACGGCGTAGCGGCAGATATGATATCCGGCGGGATGCTGAAAACAGAACTCACGGCATTCGGGTTAAAACTTCTTGGATACAAAGAGAACGGTCTATGGTTTTTCCCGGTGCTGTTTGGCTTAAAAATCATGCATATGCTGTATTGGATTATCAGTAAAAAGACTGTTAAAGATACGCTTGTGAGGGATATACTTACGCTCTTGGGTCTGGAAATTATATGCGCGCTTCTTGCCGGATTGACGAAACAGCCCTATCTGATCAATATGTTGAGTTATGCGATACCGTATTTTGCTGCCATTGTTATGGTGAAGCACGAAGCGGTACAAAAGATTGCGGACAGCGAGTGGCTGACGGCAGGAGTTATAGCTGCCTATGCGCTGATATTTCCGCATTTTTCATTCTATGATACGGGATGGCTGACGCAGGTACTCAGAATCGGATTGTCACTTTGCGTCATTGTTGTATGCTGTAGATTCAACGATAATAAGTATCAGAGAAGAGACAACTGTCTGTATGCGGCGTTATGCGTATGCGGAGAAAACTCATTGGCAATCTATGTACTTCATGGATTCTTAATGGATTACAAAGTATATTTCGATAAGATCGACTCGGCTGTTATTACGGGTCTTACGTCAGTCGCGACGGCGTGCGTGTTGGCGGCAGTATGCATCGCGATAGCGAAGATTATCGGAATATCTTCTTGGTGGAAGAGGATTCTGTTCGGGAAATAGCGTTCGAAAGCTGCAAAGAAGCGAACGATGCAAATGATAGAAAACGGATTACAGTTTGGTAGAAAGGCATAGCGCGGATATGGACAATATAGCGATAGATTTATTGTGGCTTCGCCCCGGCAAGGTGGGTGGAACAGAATTTTATATCAGGAATCTCTTGGACGGTTTTGTACAGCTTGACAGACCGTTCCGGTTTACGCTGCTTGTCTCTAAGGACAACAGAGAGACTTTCGAGCATTATGCAAAGGATGAGCGGATTACGCTTCTGGAAGCAAATGTTGTGTCGGCGAATATTGCCGGAAGAATTTTGTGGCAGTTTTTCTTCCAGAACAGGCTCCTTCGCAAAAACGGTCTGCGGCAATGCTTTATACCGGTATACTGCCGTCCGCTCTTCAACGGAGGAATTACTTATATTAACACGATACATGATATTCAGGCGGCACATTTTCCGGAGTACCATCCTTTTCATGAGATTGCGTACTCTAAACTCTGCTGGTGGCTGGATGCGAAATTTTCTAAGAAGATTATCACGACGACCAACTATGTGAAATCGGACGTGGCAAAGCGGTATAAGATTCGGGAGGATAAGATAGAAGTCTTGAATATCCCCGCAATGGTTAATTTGAATGAAACGGCATTGTTTGAGAATGTCAGCCGGAAATTTCATATTGCAGACGGGGAATACTACTATACGGTGGCACAGATGATTCCGCATAAGAATTTGGAGACGCTGATCCGGGTGATGGCACAGTTAAAGCAAAGAAAGACCAATCTGCCAAAGCGGCTTTTGGTATCGGGGATTTCCGGCAATGCAAGCGACAGTGTGAAGAATCTGATTAAAGAAAATCAGTTGGAAGATATCGTGACGCTGACGGGCTTTATCAGCAATGAGGAGCGAAATACATTGTATCGGCATTGTAAAGCGTTTCTGTTCCCAAGTATCTTTGAAGGGTTCGGTATGCCGCCGGTTGAAGCGATGGCATTTGGCGCGGTCGTTATCGCAACGGATAGAACGAGCATTCCTGAAGTCACGCAGGGAAAAGCAAACTACGTGGACGACCCTTTTGATACGGAAGCGTGGATACGGATGATGGAAGCTCCGGTAAATAGAAACGACGAGTTCGATTTCTCAGTCTACAGCAGACCGTATCTGGCGGAGAAATATATGGACTTTTTGCAGGAAAATCTGTGATCGCACAAGCAGCGGCTGTTTAGATAAAGGCTGCGTATAACGTATCTGTAAGCGGCAAGAAAGGCATGGTTGTAAAGATGGACAAGAAGAAAATACTAATCACCGGATTTTCCGGTTTTGTGAGCAGACACCTGCTTGCTTATATGCAGGAGAATGACCATGACGTTGACGTGTGCGGCATAGATATCAACCCGCCGGCGTTTGATCTTGCGGCATTTCCCGATATTACGGTCACTTATCATATGGTGAATCTGCTCAAGACGGATGAGGTGAAATGTCTGCTGGAAAAATTCAGACCGGATTATATCATACATCTTGCCTCTTTTAGCAGCGTTGCTTACAGTTGGAAACATCCGATAGAATGTTTTCAAAACAATACGAATATTTTCCTGAATATTATCGCGGTCGTGCAGGAGCTTCATTTAAAATGCAGAGTTTTGTCGGTCGGTTCTTCGGAGGAATACGGCAACGTAACGGAAGCGGATCTTCCGCTTCGCGAGGACAGGAGTCTGACGCCATGCAGCCCCTATGCGGTTGCCCGTGTGGCGCAGGAGATGCTCTCGCGCGTCTATGCCGATAGTTACGGGGTGGATATTATTATGACAAGGTCTTTTAACCACATCGGACCATGGCAGGACACGCGTTTTGTCATTCCGGGATTTATATCAAGGATAGCGGCAATTAAGAGGGCGGGAGAAACGAGCGGTACGATTGAGACAGGAGACTTGTCTATTGTCCGTGATTTCGTAGATGTGCGCGACGTTGTAAGGGCATATTACCATCTGCTCCTGCACGGCAAGTCGGGGGAACTATATAATATCTGCTCCGGAACAGGCATCAGACTGTCGGATATTGTGGATCGGATTGCAGGTATCATAGGAATCAAAGTGGATACGGTGGTCAATCCTGATTATGTAAGGCTGAATGACAATCGTATTATTGTCGGTTCCCATGAGAAAATCAGCACGGATATCGGCTGGGAGCCCGTCATACCGCTTGATGTGACGCTTAGGGATATGATTGGGTGCGAGAGAGGTTCATTTGATTAGAATGAGAATTGTTTCATGTTTGGCACAATAGTAAATAATGAGGAAGTAAACGGATGGCAATACCAACAAATATTAAAACGTTGTTAGCGGGTGAAGCAGTTGAATGGGCAAGGATAGAATTTAAGGAAACATGGGATGCGGAAACATCTTTAAAAACAATCTGTGCATTTGCCAATGATTTGGATAACTGGGGTGGTGGATATATTGTTATTGGCGTGAAAGAAAATGAGGGGAAGCCTGTTTATCCGCTGAAAGGTATATCATCGGATAAGATAGATAGTTATCAGAAAAGTATTTTGTCCAAATGCAAGTTGATTAGACCAGCATATATGCCGATAGCTGAGGTCCTGGACTATGATGATAAGAAGTTTATTGTTCTTTGGTGTCCGGGTGGCGATAACAGACCATATTCATCGCCTAAAACCATGGCAAGGGATAGTAAAGAACGCATTCACTATATCCGTAAGATGTCCAGCACAGTAGAACCTTCCGATGATGAGGAAAAAGATTTGTTTTATTTGGCTAATAGAATACCTTTTGATGATCGCGTTAATCATCAGGCAGACATATCAGATTTAAATATCACTCTTATCCAGAATTATTTGAAAGAGGTTAAGAGTTCGTTGTATGAAAAATCAAAGACGGGAGATTTTGTAGAAGTTTGCAGAGACATGAATATTATCAGTAATTTGCCGGAATATACCAAGCCTAAGAATGTTGGACTGATGTTTTTCAGCATGGAACCGGACGAATTTTTTCCATATACACAGATAGATATAGTTCAATTTCTGGATGGCTTGGGCGGTAATGATATTGTTGAGCAGACATTTAAGGGACCAATCCAGCAGCAACTGCGGGATGCGCTGCAGTATATTAGAAATACGATTATTACCGAAAAGGTCGTAAAATATCCGGACAGAGCAGAGGCAGACCGTTTCTTTAATTATCCGTTTGCAGCAATAGAGGAAGCGTTATCAAACGCGGTGTATCATCGAGCATATGATGAACGTGAGCCAATTGAGGTCCGGGTGGAAAGGGACAGAATAGAAATTGTAAGCTTTCCGGGACCGGATCGTTCCGTAACCATTGAGGGATTAAAAAATTATCGGGTATCGAATCGAAGATACAGAAATCGTCGTATAGGTGATTTTTTAAAAGAACTGCATCTGACTGAGGGGAGAAATACAGGATTTAAGAAGATTCTTGATGCATTGGAGGCGAATGGTTCACCAAAACCCGAATTTGAAACAGATGAGTCACACAGTTATTTTATTTCAAGGGTGTTTATCCATCAGGGATTTATAAAAGAAGAGACTGAAAAGGATTCAACCCCAAATTCAACCCCAAATTCAACCCCAAATTCAACCCCATTGTTTTCAGTACAAAAGTATTTGAAAAAGGCTGAATTAAGAGAACAGATTCTGATATTAATCAAAGAAAATCCATCGATATCAAAAAGGCAAATGTCAGAGATGTTAGGTGTATCAATGTATGCATTAAAGAAAGAACTGGCTGCTATGGGTGAAGAACATGTTGCGGAGTTTGTAGGATATAGCAGAAATGGTAATTGGGTGGTATATTGACAATAGATAAACGGAACAAAACATCATGAAAAAACAAATCAGTGTAATTATAGTGAACTATAACGGAAAAAAATATAACGATGCCTGCATTGCCTCTATTCTGAACAGCACGATAAAAGAGCAGCTCCGGATTGTTGTCGTGGACAATTTCTCAACGGACGATTCTTTAGAAGCGCTGCGGGAAAAATGGGGAGCGCACAAGCAGGTGCATATTCTTGCCCTCGATGATAACTATGGGTTTTCTAAGGCGAATAATGAAGGAATCCGCTATTCGATGGAACAGGGGATTGATTACTATTTCCTTCTGAACAATGACACGGAAATAGAGCCGGATACCATAGAGAGAATGTTCCTTAGCGGACAGGAGAAGAACGCTATCGTCGTGCCCAAGGTTCTGTATGCCGACAAACGTGATGTAATTTGGTGTGCGGGAGGAACGTTTACCCCCGTTATCAAGAAGACGGTTCAAAGCGGGTTTGATCAGAGGGACAACGGACAATATGACAAGAGCGGTGCGTGTCTGTTTGCGAACGGCTGCGCGTTTCTGTTGTCGAGACAGATTGTGGAGAAGATTGGATTTCTGGACGAACGATTTTTCCTTTATTACGAGGACGTAGAGTACAGCATGAGAGCGGCGCGGAACAACATCGGCGTCTATTACTGTGCAGAAGCGGTCGTTTACCACAAGGTAAACGGTTCCACCGGGGGGAATGAGAAACCGGCGAACGCATACTATATCACGAGAAACTGGCTGCTGTGCAACAGACTGCATATGCGCGGTAACGGTAAAATAAGCGGGAAGCTGCAGTTTCCGCTGTTTGTCATCTATTTTATCTGTAACAGATTTGCATGGCTGTTTATCTGGTTCGTGCAGGGAAAGCGGGCGATGTGTACGGCGCTGATTGAAGGAATCAGGGATTTTCGAAGGGAAAATTGGGGGAAAATGCGAGAAAATTTGCATATCTGAAGATAAAACGGTATAATGAGAAGCGGTTTCGAGAATTGGAGAAGAGGAAATCCCGATGCTTTTTAATTCATTTGCGTTTGCAATTTTTTTGCCAGTTGTTTTTATATTATATTGGGCGCTGCCTAAGAAATGTCAATGGGTTGTCATACTGGTTTCCAGTTATTACTTTTATATGAGTTGGAATGTGAAATATGTTTTTCTCATTCTTCTGACAACCGTTGTTTCCTATATAACAGCGATCTTGCTTGAAAAGGAGCAGAACAGAAAGCGAAGAAAGTTCTACTTGTCGGTCGCTTTTGCATTCTGCTTAGGGGTTCTATTCTTTTTTAAATATTTCAATTTCATTTCTGTCAGCATTGCAGGTATCGTACAGCGATTTACGATAAGCTACAGTCCTTTTATGATCAATGTACTGTTGCCGGTCGGGATTTCTTTCTATACTTTTCAGACGCTTGCTTATGTCATCGATGTCTATAGAGGTGATGTGAACGCGGAACATCATTTTGGCAAATACGCCGCGTTTATCTCCTTTTTCCCGCAGTTGGTAGCCGGACCGATTGAGAGGACGTCGAATCTGCTTCCACAGATTAAGAGAGAGAACAGTTTTGCATACGGACAGGCTTCTTATGGGCTGAAATTAATGGTATGGGGTTTCTTTAAGAAAATTGTGATTGCGGATACGCTGGCTGTCTACGTGGACATGGTATATAATAATCTGCATGATTATACGGGAATGATACTGGGGATTGCCACGATTTTCTTTACTATACAGATATACTGCGACTTCTCAGGCTATTCGGATATCGCGGTGGGTTGCGCGAAATTGTTCGGGATTGATTTGATGAGTAACTTTAAGAGTCCTTACTTATCCTGCAGTGTGAAGGAATTCTGGAGCAGATGGCATATTTCTTTGTCCACATGGTTCAGGGATTATGTCTATATTCCGCTTGGAGGTAACAGGGTATCAAAACGGAGACACAGGCTGAATCTGATGATCACTTTCCTTGTGAGCGGACTGTGGCACGGGGCGGCATGGACTTATGTGATATGGGGCGGTATCCACGGTCTTGCACAGGTGATTGAAAATCTCTTCGGACAGAACCGTTCGCGAATCAAAACTTCAGAGAAAGATACAAAGGATGCAGAGAGCGGAAAAGATGGCGAAAGTAAAAACAGGCTGCGTATCGTCAGAATGCTTTGCGTGTTTCTTTTTGCCGCCTTTGCGTGGATATTCTTCAGGGCGCAGAGTCTTTCGGATGCCGCTTATGTGATCAGATATACTTTATCCGGTATCCGTCACCCCATGCAGTATCTGATAAAAGGATATAGCAACTTGGCGTTGACAAAGAAAGAGATTATGACCTGCATCGGTATGATTGGTCTGCTGGGTGTTTACGATGCATTTTCATTGAAATATGATGTAGTCGCGTGCATCGGAAGATGGAACGTTGTCTTGCGTTGGGCTGTCTATCTCGCGATGGTGCTTTTAATTCTGTTCATGGCGCCAATCGGAAACGCAAGTTCATTTATCTATTTTCAGTTTTGATGGTTCCGTATGCGTGAGCGCTTGATGACATGCGGGCAAAAAGATGTTTGCACGGGAGACGTGCGAATGAAAGAAAGGGGCGGATATATGAAAAAGTTCATAAGAAATATCTTTCTTTTTACCATATGTCTGTCCGTTTTGTTGGCCGTCTACTGTAAGCTGACGCTTGAAGCCAGTGTCAAATATATGGGTGAGAATACGAAGCAGCAGATAGAAAGAAGCTTCCGTAATGCGGTTGCGGACGATTACGACTGCTATTTCCTTGGCAATTCAAGGATGTACCGGGGGATTAATCCGGATTTGTTTACGGGTGTCAAAGTATATAATTTCTCACATGACAATGATAGCTATAATCAGATGTATTACAAAATATTATATTTAGAGAAGGAAAATCAGGACATTGACTATCTGGTCATAGGCACGGACTATTTCCAGTTCTCGGTGTATGGCGATTCCAGAAATTATATTTATGACAGAATATTCGGTCTTGATTATATGAAAGATTATAATACTTCGGTTGCAGACGAAATTTTCTCAGATATCGTGTATTTCTGGAAAACGAAGCGGAACAGCGCGCAGTTTATCATACCCTATCTGAAGGGAGAGGCGGCGAGCGAACAAATCAACTATATGAAAGATAACGGACAGTATGTCGTGTACGGTACGGCGACGGATGAAGATACGGTTGAAAGATATGCCATGATTCGCGATTTACAAAAAGAGTACTTTGAGAAGATTGTCGATTACTGTGCGGAGAAGGACATAGAGCTTTATGTGGTGATGCCCCCCACAAGAGATGAGGAACTGGCATCTTATACGAAGGAGCAGATGGATTCTTTTCATCTTATGATCGAGGAGACTCTCGGAGAAAGATTTGAAGGGCATTATCTGGATTGCAGCGATCTGCCTGAGTTTAAGCATTATTCCAATTATACGGATATTACGCATTTGAACTCTGCGGCAGCGGACCGGTTCAGCGAATATTTGAACGGCGCGCTTGACTTAAAGAGCCGATAGCAGAAGTATGATCGTATGGAAGGCGGCAATGAGCATATGGAAAAAGAACGGAATAGTAAGCAAATCGGAGTATGAAGAATGAATATTTTATTTATGGCGCATGAAAGCCGGATGGGAGGAGCCAATCTGTCTCTGCTCGGAGTCATTGACGAACTTGCCGGAAAACACAATATTTCGGTAGTCGTTCCCATCAAAAACGGATTTATGGTGGAGGAACTGAGAAAACGGAAGATACCGGTCTATTACAGACATTCTTTCTGGTGGATGCTTGCGCCTGCGGCGACAGGCGGTAAGACTTTACTGAAAAAACTGGTTTATAAGATACTGTGTCTCAATAATTATCTCTGTGCGCTCAGCTTAAAACGAGTTGTCAGAGAACGGAAAATTGATATCATCCACACCAATTCCAGCGTCTTGAACACAGGAGGAATTCTGTCGCGTATGACGGGAGTGCCGCATGTGTGGCATATACGAGAGTTTGCAATCAAAGGGCTGGGATTCTTTCCGGTGTGGGATTACCGCAGGCTGTGCGCGTTTATTGACAGTCACAGCGATCAGGTGGTGACGATTTCCCAAGCGATTGCACGGGAATTTCAAGATAAAATATCACCGGAAAAAGTAAAAGTGGTTTATAATGGGGTTAATGAAGAACACAACCGGCATAAATCCGGGGACAGAGAAGCCGGGAGCAGAGTAGAATTTCTGATCAGCGGCAGGAACAACCCGGAGAAAGGGCTTGATGAGGCGATACGAGCCGTGGGAGTGTTGGTCAAAGCAGGGTACCGGAATCTTCATCTGTCCATGGCGGGAACGGAGGTCGCGGACAATTTGGAGAAGCTGATTGAAGAGTGTCATGTCAGAGATTATGTTTCTTATCTGGGTATGATAAAGGATATGCCGGCGCTTCGTCAGAAGATGGATGTCGAATTGGTATGTTCTGTCTGCGAGGGATTCGGCAGAGTGACGGTGGAATCGCTGATGAGTTCTAATCCGGTGATTGGCGCCGATACGGGCGGAACGCCGGAGCTGATACGAAACGGAGAGAACGGTTATCTGTACCACAGAGGAAATATTGAGGATCTTGCGCAGAAAATGCAAATCTTTCTAAATCATCCGGAGCAGATCAGAATGCTTGGTGATAATGGGTATACATGGAGTACGAAGATGTTTACGCAGGCAAGAAATGCAGAAGAAATAGAAAAAATATATGTTGATGTGCTGACGGGAAAGGAGACAAGATAAGATGGAACTTGGGAGTGAATTTCATATTGATTTGACAAATGCGATGATAAGGGGGAACACGATATACCATCTCTTAGCCAGATATAATACGTTCTATACGGATTACGGGCGGAGTGCGATTGCGTTAGTGTATGAGCACTTAGTACAGACGACCGGAGGGAGAAGAGACAGAGTACTTCTGCCGTCGTATATTTGTGAATCCGTCGTAAAGCCGTTTGAGGGGAAGAATGTTGTTTTCTATGATTTGAAAGAGAACTTTGAGATTGATGAGCAGGGGCTTTATAAGCTGTTGGAATCGGGCGACTTCGACGGAGGCGTCTTCTTCCTCATGCATTATTTCGGGATGGTGCAGCCGGAGGAAACATTGACTCAGATACAGATATTATGTAAAGACCGGGATATTGCGATTATAGAAGATACTACGCACAGTATTTTCACGAAGGAGAGGACCATAGGTGATTACTGCATCGCAAGTCTCCGCAAATGGATGCCGATACCGGAAGGCGCCGTTATCTACAGCATGAATCAATTGCCTGCCGAGTGGCAGGAACTGGAACATGCCAAGACTTCTTACAAGATTAATGCGATGATTTTGAAACAGTTATTCTTAGGGCAGGCGGATGTCTATCGTGACTTGGAGAATGTTGCGCTTGTCAACGAAGCGTATAGGAACATATTTGCGGGTGAAGAGGAGAGAATCGGAGAGAGCGGGGAACTGTATGCCATTTCTTTTCTGTCGGCATTTCTGCTGCAGTGTATTGATATCTCGGAAATAAGGGATAACAGAGCGGCAAACTACAGGCATCTCGGAGAAGAACTATCCGGAAACGGTATTACATTGTATAACTGGGAGAAGAATCAGAGGAGCACACAGGCGGTATGGGCTGATATGCTTGTTCCACTCACGGCATTACTCTATGTGAAAGACAAAGACAGAGACCGTTTCCGCAAATATCTGGAGGAGCAGAGAATCTATTGTGCGGTTCATTGGGATATAAAATCGGAAGAACAGAGACGGCATGCGAACGTATCGGACTGGTCGGAAAATTTGATTTCCATTCCGATCGACCAGCGGTATGGCGAGGCGCATATGCGGTATCTTGCAGATATTATTACAGAGTTTTTTAACCAGTAAGATTTTAAGAAGCTAAGAAAACGATAGAAGAAATAAGAAATCCATAGAAGGAAATAGCAGGATAACATGGCGGAATCAAACGTTATATTCGAGGTGGTATCATCACAACAAAATAGCCGCTGGAATGAAATCGTCCGGTCTTTTGCGCATTGGGATATCTATTATCTGAATGAGTACGCCCATTCCTTTGAGATTCATGGGGACGGTGAGGCGCTCTTAATTTATTTCGTCTGGGCGGACAGAGCGACGGACGTTGACGCCATACAAGAGCAGAAGGAATGCCGTTTGTGTTATGCAGTTATGAAGAAAGATATTGGCAGGGATGAGAGATTCGCATCCGCACTGCAAAGAGACGTCTGGTACGATTTGGAGACGCCATACGGTTACGGCGGATTCCTGCTGCAGGGTACTTTTACGGATGAGGCGAGGGAATCCTTTGAACGTGAAATGCATGCCTTTGCAAAAAGAGAAAAAATCGTCAGCCAGTTTGTCCGTTTTTATCCGGTTTACCGTAACGATATCCCTTATGCCAAACTGACGGACAGTAAGACTCGCTATCTGCGGGACACAATCTATATAGATACCACGGATAGAGAAAATATTATGGTCAACATGGACAGTAAAAACCGTAATATGGTGCGGAAGGCAGTCAAAAACGGCGTGAGCATCTGTCATGATAAAGGCGAACATCTTGACGAATTTATTCAGATCTATGAGGCGACGATGGCGCATGACCACGCGGCGGCTTACTATTATTTCGAGAGAGAGTACTATGAATATCTGATTGAACATATGGCAGAACATGTGGAGTTCTTCTATTCGGTTTATGAGGGAAAGTATATCGGGGCGGCCATGTTCTTCTACAATGGAGAGTATATGCATTACCATCTGTCGGGCATGTACGCGCAGTACCGTTCAACGGCGGCGACCAACCTGCTTCTGTATGAGGCGGCTTTGTGGGCGCATGAACAAGGAATCAGGCTGATACATCTTGGCGGCGGCATGGAGGCGGAAGACAGTTTATTCGGCTTCAAGAAGCAGTTTAACAAGAACGGCAGACTTCCTTTTTATGTAGGAAGAACGATATTTGATGAACAGTCTTACAGGGAATTGCTTCGGCTAAGAAAGGAGAAGGACAATTCTTTTGATATGGAGAACGGCTTTATGATTCAGTATAGGAGATAAGTAAGGAGAAAGGGCGGCAGGAAACGATGGGACACATATTCATTATAGCGGAGGCGGGAGACAATCATAACGGAAACCTTGAACTGGCATTTCAACTGGTGGACAAGGCGGCGCAGGCAGGTGCGGATTGTGTCAAATTCCAGACTTTCGTGACGGAAGAAGTTATTTCCAAAAGAGCGGAAAAGGCGGAATATCAGAAAGAATCGACGGGCGCGGACGAAAGCCAGTATGAGATGGTTAAGAAGCTGGAACTTTCTTTTGACAATTTCAGACTGCTTCAACAGTATGCCAAAGAGAAAGGTCTTACGTTTCTTTCGACGCCTTTTGACATACCGAGCGTGGACTTTCTTAATAGTATTGCTATTCCATGTTTTAAAATACCTTCCGGAGAAATCACAAATCTGCCGTATTTGATCAGAATCGCGCAGACCGGACGGGATATCATCTTGTCAACCGGCATGGCGGAGATTGAGGAGATCGAGGCGGCGATCAGGGCTTTAAGAGAGAACGGAGCAGGGGAAATCAGTCTGCTGCACTGTAATACGGAGTATCCGACACCAATGGAGGACGTCAATCTGCGCGCCATGCTGACCCTTAAAGAGAAGTTTGGCGTGAGAGTCGGCTATTCCGACCATACGAAGGGAATTGAAGTGCCCATTGCGGCGGCGGCTATGGGAGCGGAAATTATCGAGAAGCATTTCACACTGGATCATAACATGGAAGGACCTGACCACAAGGCAAGCTTGGAGCCGGATGAGTTAAAAGCGATGGTGGAAGGAATCCGCAATATCGAAAAAGCTCTGGGGAATGGTATCAAAACGGCGAGCCGGTCCGAGAAGAAGAACATGGATATCGCGAGAAAAAGTATTGTAGCGAGAAGAAAGATTGCAAAAGGAGAAATCCTTACGGAAGACAATCTGGCGGTGAAGAGACCGGGAAACGGTATCTCGCCGATGAAGTGGTATGAAATATTGGGGACAAAAGCGGTCAGGGATTTTGAAGAGGATGAGATGATAGAATGTTAAAGAAAATAGCGGTGGTGACGGCGACAAGAGCTGAATACGGGATTTTGAAGAACGTAATTGACCGGATAGAGAAATCGGAGCAGCTAAAGCTGTGTCTCATGGTGACAGGAACGCATCTGGTTTCGGAATACGGTATGACCGTGCGGGAGATTGAAGAGGACGGCTATCCGATCGCAGAACGCATTGATGTCCTTATGTCTTCCGATTCGCCGTCATCTGTCTCTAAGACAATGGGACTTGTGATGATTTCTTTTGCGGAAGCGTTTGAAAGACAGAAGCCGGATTGTCTGGTAGTGCTGGGGGACCGTTATGAACTGTTGGCGGTTTGCAGTGCGGCTATGAATGCGGGCATTCCGATTGCACATATTTCCGGTGGGGAGACAACGCAGGGAGCGATTGACGAGAGTGTACGTCACTGTATTACCAAGATGAGTTATCTGCATTTTCCGGCATGTGAGACATACAGACAGCGCATCATACAGTTAGGGGAAGAGCCGGACAGAGTGTATAATTTCGGGGACGTCGGCGTTGAGGCGCTCAGGCTGGTGCCGGAGATGACGAAGCAGGAATTAGAGCAGTCGATAGGCTTCTCATTGGACAAACCGTATATGAGCGTCACATTCCATCCGGTTACTTTAGAAGTGCACGAAGCGGAGAAACAGATGAGGGAGCTGCTCGATGCTTTGGATGAGATCCATGATATGAAGTTTGTCTTTACCAAGGCGAATGCGGACGCGGGCGGGCGCAAGCTGAATGAGATGATGGAAGCGTTTGCGGCAGAACGTGACAATTGTGTCATATTTGCATCGCTCGGAATGAAACGGTACATTAATCTGCTGCGCTATTGCGACGGGATTGTCGGTAACTCATCCAGCGGTATTGTGGAGGCGCCGTCGCTTGGAATTCCGACGGTCAATATCGGAAACCGCCAGAAGGGCAGACTGCAGGCGGACAGTATCATAAATTGTGTGCCGGATAAGACGGAGATACTTACGGCTGTCAGGAAGTCGCAGACAGCGTTATTTAAGGATAAGGCGAAACATACCGTCAACCCGTACGGAGACGGGAATACTTCCGAGAAAATTGTGCAGACGATTACAGAATACATGTATCAGGATAAAATCCGTTTGGAAAAGAAATTCTATGACGTGGATTTTGACATAAAGTAGGGAGAACAGACAAATGAACAATTTAGCGGTGATCACTGCAAGAAGCGGCTCGAAGGGCTTGAAAGATAAAAACATCAAACTGTTAAACGGGCTCCCTTTGCTGGTATACTCCATTGAAGCGGCTAGAGAAAGCGGCATGTTTGATAGGGTATTTGTCTCTACGGATTCCGAGCAATACGCGCAGATTGCGAGACAGTACGGGGCGGATGTTCCTTTTCTGCGCGCGGAAGCGATTGCGGGCGACCACGCTTCCTCGTGGGATGCGGTTCGTGAGGCCGTGCAGGGCTATGAAAAGATGGGGCGGCAGTTCGATACGGTTACTTTGCTGCAGCCGACGTCACCCTTAAGGAGCGCGGAGGATATCAGATGCGGCTACCGCTTATTTAGCGAGAAGGATGCAGATTATGTGATTGGTGTGTGCCCGACGGAGCATTCGCCGTTGTGGTGTAACACACTGCCGGAAGACATGTCTATGGATGGTTTCATCAGTAAAGAGATTGATGAAAAGCCAAGACAGGATCTGCCGGATTATTACCGTATCAATGGAGCGCTGTATATTGTGAGGGTATCTGCGCTTGGCGGCGTGGACGATATGTATCATCAGGGCTGCTATGCCTATGTGATGCCGCCGGAAAGGTCGATTGACATTGACACGGCGTTCGACTTTAAGGTGGCAGAGCTTTTTATGGAACAGATGAAGATTTCCGAAGATTGAGGAGAAGGGAAATGATCAGGAAAGCAAGGCGTGAGGACTTTGATTTCTTTTATTCGATAAAATGTGAGGACGACAATCTGTATTGGTGCGGATACAGGGAGAGACCTGTCAGGGAGAATCTGCTTGCATTCTGGAATAAATATATTCCTAATGACAAAGAGAGTACGCCGGATGCGATGGACGAAAAGGGTGGTGACTGCCCGCGCGGCGGAATGCGAGAGATCTATATTGTTGAGGAAGAAAATCGTGCCGTCGGGTATCTGTATATTGATTATTCGGAGGATGCGCAAGCCGAATTAAGCATAGGAATTTCAAATGCGGAATCCGGTAACGGATACGGCACGAAAGCAGTGAAAGAAGCGGCCGCGTATCTGCATACGGTGAAATTGTCGGCAGCCGCATATATCAGGGAAGATAACGATAAGAGTCAGGCGCTTTTTAAGAGAGCCGGATTAGTACGGACGGATGAGTACAGAGAAATGATGCTGCCCTGCGGGGAGAATCATAAACTTGTTAAATTGTATCGATGGAAATCTGAATATCGTCCATAGGGCGGACCGCATACGGAAGCTGCGACAATGCGGTAACTTGATTTTGGCGCTCAGTATGTTATACTGAGTGTGGTTTCGAGTTTGTTCAGAACATTTCGCAAACGAGCAGGGTTCGTTTATGCGGATATGCCGGAAGGAGGCAGACGGAATTATGAAGCGGTTATATATCGCAATGTATCATTATGTGAGAGATTTGAAGAATAGCCGCTATCCGGGTATCAAAGGCCTTGACTATCGGCTGTTTAAAGAGCAGCTGCAATTCTTTGCACAGCGTTTTAGGACCGTGACCATGGAAGACGTCATAGCTTACTATCAAGAAGGGAAGGAATTGCCAGAGAATGCGCTGCTGTTAACGTTTGACGACGGCTATATTGACCACTATACCTTTGCTTATCCTATGCTTCTGGAATACGGTATGCAGGGTTCTTTCTTTATACCGGCGAAAGTTTTTACGGAACACACATTACTGGATGTGAATAAGATTCATTTCATCTTGGCGGCGGCGCCCATAGAAACACTCTGCAAAGAACTGTTAGCGCAGATGGACAAGTACCGCAGCGAGGGATGGGAATACCCTTCTAATCAGGAACTGATGGAGCGGTATATGGTGGCGAACAGACTGAACGATAAAGAGACGGAGTTCTTTAAACGCGTATTACAGTTCGTGCTGCCTGAACAGTTGAGAAATAAGATTACAAGCGAACTGTTCGAGAAGGTATTGGGCGTTCCGGAGACGGTTATGGCGCATGAACTTTATTTGAATTATGACCAGATGATGCTGATGAAGAAGGGCGGCATGTATTTCGGGGTTCACGGATATGATCATTACTGGATGAACCAGTTGACGAGAGAACAGCTTACAGAAGATATTACGAAAGCGCTGGATTGTTTACAAGAACTGGTAAACCCTAATCAATGGGTGATCAATTATCCGTGCGGTTCTTACAGCGACGAAGTGATCGAGTGCATCAAGAAACTCGGCTGTGTAATGGGGCTGACGACCGACGTACAGATTGTTAATTTGGAGAAGGATGATCCGTTTAAACTTCCGAGACTCGACACGATTGATTTTCCGCCTAAGAGTGAGAACTATCTGAACTTTCTGTAAGGCGGAGGCGGTATAACAGCGAGTTTGCGGTGAAGAGGAAATGGGGTGCGAAGATTGAAAATTATAATTTTCAATCGCGAGATTTGTGTCTGCGCGCTGCTTACCACAAACTCGTTTATGCGCAAAAAGCAGTGCAGAAATGGAGTTAATTATGGAAGATATTTTACCGGAATTAAACGGCAAAGACTATATAGAGAAACTGCAGGAAGACTATGAACTTCGTTTCTGCAGAGTGGAAGAAAGAGAGCAGCTAATTGAGTTTCTGAGGAAATACTGGCGTGAGGATCATATTTTTGTGCTGCGTCCGGATCTGCTTGACTGGCAGCATTTGGATAGTAAGAATAACAGATATAACTATGTTGTGGCACAGCACAAAAAGAGCGGGGAATTCCATTCCATTCTGGGGTTTGTACCGTCTTCCCAGTATGATGACAAGATAGAGAAAATGGAAGTATGGCCATGTATCTGGAAGTCCAGACCGGATGTTCATGTGAAAGGATTGGGCGTCAGTCTGTATTATTATATGAAAGCGACGCTGCCGATTGAAACCATATCGATTCTGGGAATCTCGGATGTTGCGCTCAGTATTTATAAACACTGGAACTTCAGAGCCGGTAAGATGAAGCATTATTACATCTTAAACGACGCAATGTCGGACTTCCATTTGGTGAAGGATTACCACAATATGCTCACAAACGGATATGAAGCGGACAATCCGTCCAAGAGTCTGGAAAGATGCACGCTTCAGGAGTTTTTAAATCTCCCGGACCAAGCTTTTGGGGAGATAAACAGATACAAATCAAAAGACTATTTTGTGAACCGTTTCTTCCATCATCCGATTTATCACTATGAGGCGTTCTTGATCAAGGAGAACGGCAATGTGCAGGGCGTATTGATAGCGCGCGTGTGTAGGAACGAAGAATATAAATGTCTGAGAATCATGGATATGACCTGCAGAGAGGACAAGCTGTGTGGCATGTTACATTGTTTCAAGCGTCTGCTGCGGGAAGAAAACTATGAGTATATAGATTTTGTGGAGTCCGGATTAGACGACGATATGTTACGTCAGGCGGGTTTTATTGACAAAGAACAGAGTGGGGCGGTGGTTCCTAACCATTTTGAGCCGTTCTGTTTAGAGAACATTGATCTGGATTATGCTTATAAGACAGTGAGCGGATCGGACAATCCGTTCTTTAAGGCGGATGCGGATCAGGACAGACCGAGCAGACCGATGTGACGGCTGCGGCATCAAAGAGTGACATTGACAGAGGCGCAAAGAGGTGTATGAATACTTTAGACTGTATTAATTGTCTGCTCCGGATAGAGGAGAAATATCATCTGCCGGAAGACGACATCAACGGATTTTCTTACTGGATATACCACAGAGAAGCGTTTATGGCAAGAATGTTGGAGAATAAAGACCATTACGGCGCATCGTATCAGGTAAACGGCTTGTCTGTATGGGAAAGACTAAAGCTTCGATGCGGCATGATAAAAAATGCAGTCTTTCATAAGAGCGTGCCCTTGGTCAATGCAGATCTTATGGTGTTTAATCATGAGAGAAGAGTCCGTAACAAAGAGCGTTTTGACTGTATCTACACGGATGAGATCGTGAAATGTTTTCCCAATGTTGTCGTTTTTGAACGTCCGTATAAGCAGCGGCATCTCAGACCGGTCGCTACCGATAATCTGGTATATACGGACAGAATAGAGGTACTGGCGACAGTTTCTTTGTTGTTTCACAAAGTGATGTTGAAGAGCGGATATGAGAAAATCCGGCAGCAGGTGAGGAGCAAAATAAAGTCCGCATGTGATGAAATAGCGCAGTCCATGCAGGTGGACTATGATATCGAAGAAATTGTAACGATGATCAGCGACGGTTATTTCCTGTATCAGAGGAAAAGGGAACTGTTTGATGAGGAGATTAAGAAATACCGGCCTAAAGCGATTCTTGAAGTAGTGGGTGACAACGTAGACTGTATGATCGTCAACGAACTGGCTGTCGCGCAAAATATTCCTACGATTGAGTTGCAGCACGGTGTGACGGGCAGAGAGCACACTGCCTATAACTATCCGAAGGGCGTAAGAGTAAGGCAGTTTCCGCAGTATTTCTTTACCTTTTCGCAGTATTGGTCTACGCAGGGACGTTATCCGATACCGGAGAATCATTGCAGAGCGGTGGGCTTTCCGCATTTGGAGCAGAATGCGGTGAGGTTTCTTGGCATCAAGAAAGATGCGAAGAAGGTCATTCTCTTTATTTCGCAGAAGCCGGTAGGGAAGGAATTGTCGGATATTGCAGTGAAATTGGACCAGAAGATTGATAAAAATATCTATCGCATTATTTACAAGCTTCATCCGGGAGAGTATGACAACTGGAGAACGGATTATCCGTACCTCGCGAAATCCGGGATAGAAGTGATTGATAATTATGAGACGGAATTGTATTACCTGTTTGCGATCAGTACTTATCAGATTGGCGGCTTAAGTTCCACGGCTATTTTTGAGGGGCTATATTTTGGTTTGCAGACTTATATATATAGAGACAAGGCGGTGTCTTTTCTGCTGTCGCTCTGCGAGCAGGGGTATGCCGATGCCTTTGACTCCGCGCAGGAACTGTACGGGCTGATCTGTAAGAATACTGACGCATCCGGGCAAACGGCTGTGTTCTGGCAGGAAAACGCGCTGGAAAATATGAAGAAGGAAATTGAAGCAGTCATAGCCGGTACTATTTGAAGAAAGTGCAAGGTCGGCATATTCGCTCCGCTATGTTTGCAGATACGAGGAGAAGGGGTAGGATGGAGTTAGGATTATTTACGGTGTCCGGCACGATGCCGATTATAGACGTGATGCAGAAAATCGGACATAACGGAAAGAGAATTGCCTTTGTATGTAAGGACAAAGTGCTGGAAGGCTGTGTTACGGACGGCGACATCAGAAGACATCTCATCGCAGGGGGAAGCCTGACGGCACAAGTGTCGGAGATTGCCAATTACCATCCTGTTTATCTGGATGAGAGCAAGAGACATACGGCAGGGTCTGTGATGGAGAAATATTATGTCACGGCAGTGCCGATAGTCAATTCTGCACATGAACTGACAGATATCTGCTTCTGGCGCGAGGAATACATGGAGCAGGAGAGGGAAATTCCCCAGCTTGGCATTCCGCTCGTGATCATGGCAGGCGGTAAGGGAACGAGATTAAAACCCTATACCGATATCTTACCGAAACCGCTTATTCCGATTGGTGAAAAGACGATTACGGAGTATATTGTAGAGAATTTTGCCAAGTACGGCTGTAAAGACGTCACGATGATCGTCAATTATAAGAAAGATTTCATCAAAGCGTATTTTAACGACAGCGAGATCGGTAAAGACATTCGATTTGTAGAAGAACAGGAATATATGGGAACCGGCGGTGGACTGAAACTGTTGAAAACTTCCGTGAAAGGTACCTTTTTTATGTCGAACTGTGATATTCTGGTTGACGCTGATTACGCCAAGATATTAGAGTATCATTGGAATACGGGTAATATTATTACGATGGTTTGTGCCGGAAAGAAGTTTCAGGTGCCCTACGGGACCGTTCAACTGGATGAATCCGGGCAGATTGTAGGGCTGCAGGAGAAACCGGAACTTGCCTACCGCGTAAATACGGGCCTCTATCTGATTGAGCCGAAGTTTCTTGATATGATACCGGACAACGAGTTTGTCCATATCACGGATATTATTGAGAAGTGTATAAGAGATGGGGAACAGGTAGGGGCGTTCTTGATAGACGATGACGACTGGATGGACATGGGGCAGTTGGACGAGCTGGAAAGCATGAGAAAGAAGATGGGTTTTCAGAGTAATTGAAAGGGGGTATCGTTATAAATATGGGTAAGAAAGTATTGGTGACAGGTTCCGACGGTTTTATCGGAAGTCATTTGACGGAAGAACTGGTTAAGAAGGGGTATGAGGTAAAGGCTTTTACCTATTACAATTCTTTTAATAACTGGGGATGGCTTGACACTTTACCGGAAGAAATCATGAAACATGTAGAGATATTCAGTGGGGATATCAGGGATCCTAACGGCGTGCGCACAGCGATGAAAGGCGTGGACGAAGTGTTCCATCTGGCTGCGCTCATTGCGATTCCGTTCAGCTACCATTCTCCGGATTCCTATGTGGACACGAATATTAAGGGGACTTTAAATGTGCTGCAGGCGGCAAGGGACTTGGAAACTTCCAGAGTTCTGATTACGTCCACGTCCGAAGTGTATGGAACCGCACAGTATGTACCGATTGATGAGAAGCACCCTTATCAGGGACAATCGCCGTATTCGGCGACCAAAATAGGAGCGGATCGTCTGGCGGAAAGCTTCTACCGGAGTTTTCAGATGCCCATATCCATCGTGCGTCCGTTTAATACTTATGGACCAAGACAGTCTGCGCGGGCGGTTATTCCGACGATTATCACGCAGCTTCTGGCGGGCAAAGAGGAGATTAAATTAGGTTCTCTTACGCCGACGAGAGATTTTAATTATGTGAAAGATACGGCGAACGGCTTTATTGCTATCGCGCAGTCCGATCAGACAATCGGAGAAGAAATTAACATTGCTACAAAACGTGAGATTTCCATCGGCGATCTGGCGAAGGAGATTATCGCACAGCTTACCCCCCGCGCGCGTATCATATGCGACGAGGAGAGACTGCGCCCGGAGAAGAGCGAGGTCAACAGACTTCTTGGCGACAATGCGAAGATCATGCGGTTGACAGACTGGAAGATGGAGTATACTTTCGAGGAAGGCATTGCGCAGACGATTGCATGGATTCGTGACAACATGGATCAATATAAAGTGGATTGTTATAATATCTAAAGAGGAGCAATAGATAATGTCAATAACTTCTTTACAATTTTTAGCGCTGTTTGCGGTTTCTTTAGTGTTATATTATCTCATTCCAAGGAAAATTCAATGGATGGCACTGTTACTCTACAGTGTGTGCTTTTTTGTACTTTCTTCCACGGTGTTTACAGGTATATATTTGCTCGTGAACATCGTGGTTACTTATTTTGCGGTCCGTCTGATGGCGAAGGCAAAAGCGGGCGGCAGAGAAAAACTGGCAAAACGTTCTTTTCTGATGGGGATTCTCGTCAATGTGGGTATTCTTGCCATCCTGAAATACAGTGGCTTCTTTATCAGCATCATCAATTCGGTAACCGCGCGTATCGGAACGGATTTGCGCCTGCCGGAACCTGATTTTGCTTCTCCGCTGGGCATCAGCTTCTATACGATTATCAGCGTCGGGTATCTGCTTGACTGTTACTGGTCGCAGGAGTCGGAATCACAGGGAAATCTCATGAAAACGGCGTTGTTTATCGGCTACTATCCGCAGATGACGTCCGGACCGATTACCAAATATCAACAGATGAAGGAACAGTTATATGCGCCGCATTGTTTTGCATACGCCAAGATTACTTTCGGTATGCAGAGAATCTTGTGGGGCTTATTTAAGAAACTAGTGATTTCCACCCGCGTGGCGAATATCGTGAACGGTATTTACGGCGATATGCAAACTTACGGAGGTCTGTATATCTGGACTGCCTCTTTTCTGTTTATGATACAGCTTTATACCGATTTCTCCGGCTGCATGGATATTATTATGGGTGCCTCCGAATGCTACGGAATTGACCTGCCGGAGAACTTTAAGACGCCGTTTTTCGCCCGCTCCGTTCAGGAATACTGGCAGAGATGGCATATCACGCTTGGCGTGTGGCTGCGAGACTATATCTTATATCCCATCCTGCGGACCGAAACGTGGCGGAAGATGACGAAACAAATCAAAGCCCGTTTCGGTAAAAAAGCGTCCAAACAGATTCCTTCTTACTTGGGAATGCTGTGCGTCTGGCTGTTGATCGGTTTATGGCACGGCGGCGGATGGAAATATATTCTCGGCATGGGACTTTGGTTCTGGGGATGCATCGTACTGTCAGATGTATTCCAGCCGGTGTTTAAGAAAATGACGGCAGCGCTTAAGATTGATACAGAGTCTTTCAGTTGGCATCTGTTTCAGTCATTGCGGGTTTTCGTGCTTGTATCCGTGGGAAATATGTTTTTCAGATTAAACAGTCTGTCAGATACATTGTATGCGATTAAGAGGAGTTTTGCGCAGTGGAACCCGTGGATATTCTATGATGGCAGCATATGTCAGTTTGACGTGACGCATGCGGATTTAAATATTATTATATTCGGGGTATTTCTCTTGTTTATCGTATGGATTCTTCAAGAAAAATATACTTATGCCAGAATCTGGATTCAGAGACAGATTCTTCCCTTCCGCTGGCTTGTGTGGCTTGTGTTGTTTGCGATCATTCTGATTTACGGAAATTACGGTCCGGGATATGACGCGGCGGACTTTATTTACAGAGGATTTTAGAATGGAAACTATCTGGAAAAGCAGAATCAAAAATATCATATTGTGCGTGTTGTTCCTCTGTCTCTTTGTCAAAACATTTACTTTTCTCACGTATTTATTCAGGGATACCGATACGGACAGGCTGCGGATTCTTGGGTTAAAGCAGGAAAAGAATCTGGACATGATTTATGTGGGGAGCAGTTCTTCTATCTGCTACTGGCAGCCGCTTAAGGCGTGGAATGACTGCGGTTTTACTTCATACACGTTTGCGACGAATTCCCTGCAGGCTGACGGCAGCGAGTATTATATCAGGGAGGCGATGCGTACGCAGGAACCGACCTTGTTTGTGGTGGAACTGCGGTCTTATGTTGCGTGGAGCGATGAAGTTTACGATCTTGGGCTTAGGAACGGTTCTGACAGCATGAGTCTGTTTTCACCCGTGAGGTGGGGATATATCTACGATTATATGCAGAAGCGCACAAATACGGAGGAAGCGGATGTCGGTTCGTTCTATTTTGATATCGCGAAATATCATAACGAAACACAGAGGCTTGGAGATGAAGAGCAATGGAAATACAGTAATAATAAGGCGGTATTCCCCAATAAGGGCTGGGAATGGTTTGAACAGTACGACTGCATGGAGGAGCCGGAAGGATTTCTGACGGACGAGCGGGGAGAAGTGCCGGTTAAATGCAGAGAAGCTTTGGAGAGCCTGCTTATGTACTGTGATGAGAAACAGATAGAAGTGCTTTTTGTAGTAAGCCCTAAGGTGCTCGACAAGGAAGAACAATCCATTTATAATTCTTTGAAAGATATTGTGGAAGGCCGCGGTTATCAGTATTTGAATGCGAATGAACACTATGAGGAGATGGAACTTGACTTCTCCAAAGATTTCTTCAACGGTAACCACACGAACTGTTTCGGGGCAGAGAAGTACACGCGGTTTCTGGAAGATTATATTGTAGAACATTACGATATGCCGGATCACTCGAAGGAACAAGAGTTTGCGCAGTGGTCAGAAGAGTACAAGAGATTTGCAGAGGAAGAGAAAACCTGCAAGGAAGCGGTAGTCAAGATGCAGGAGGACTATGCAGAACGCCTGAAAACCGCTGAGACAATCAGACAGACCGATGATTTTGCACAGTGGTATATGATGATAGACGATGCGTCCTACACATTGTTGTTGGCGCAGAAGGGCGCGGCTGGGGGATGGAGAGCAGAATCTGCGGAGACGAAAAAAGTGATGGACATATGGGAGTTTTCTGATGACTCTCAGGACAATATCAGAGTCGTATGCGATTCCGAAGTGGTCTTTTCCAATGCAGAGGGTAAAGAAACGGTTTATGAAGGCAATATTGACAGACCCTTGTGGCAGCTTACATGGTCCTATGCAATTGACAATACGGATGGGAAAGCGTCCGTCATGGTGTCGGGAGAAGAATGCAGCAGAGGAGAGGAAGGTGTCAATATCGTCGTACTCGACCATGAGACAGGACGGGTGGCGGACAGCGTGACCGTAAGGGTGACGAAGGACGGACTGGCGCTGGAGAGATAGGGTGGAACAATAAGAATGGAAATAATTTTAAGTAGCTCTTGACGAGGTCAGGATAAAATGATAATTTATATTATAAGAACATAAGTTCTTATAATATAATAAAAAAATGTGGATGAAATACCGTATAATTATGAAAAGTATTTTTACTATGCCATGATGAATATATTATGAAGATAATTGATGTGTAGCGATGATATTATCATAGGCAGCAAAGCATTTACAGATATGTGATAAAATAGTAAGAAGATTGATTTCACGTATACAACTTCCAGTGTCCAAGACAGACTATGGAGAATTAAAAGGACAGATATGGATGGTTATTTGATTAAGAAGAAATGAGTAAGGGGAGGAAAGGATAATGGCAAGCGAAAAGTATACGGAAAGTTTAACATTAAAAGAAATGAAATGTACAATTGGAGAAAATCAGTTTGGCTATGTTTTTCCTCAAGGAGATGTTTCTGAGGTAGATAAAATCGAAAAACTTCTTAAACAAGCAGGAGGAAAACCCAAAGAGTGTGAACTGGATGATTATACTCAAGGGGGAAATGGTAAAGCGAGACCGGAATATGTAATTACATTTACTGATGACACGCACACTGTAATTGTGGTTGAATGTAAAAATACTGTAAACAAGCATTGCAGCAGAAACCTGAATAAACCAAGTGGATTTGCGGTAGATGGAGCCTTATACTATGCAAAGTTCTTGAAAAAGGAATATAATGTTATTGCGATTGCAATAAGCGGAACCAATGTAGACAATATGAAGGTGGATACTTATTACTGGCAGCAAGGTCAGAAGCAGTATTCGGTATTAAAAAAGGCAAAAGATATTATTTTGGAACCTAAAAACTACATTGAGTTAATCAAAGGCAATAAACTGAAAAAAGCCTATTCATTAGATGAAATTCGGAATATGGCTATTGACATGCATAATTCTTTGAGGGAAATAAAAGTAACAGAAGCACATAAACCTATTTTTATTGCAGGAATATTGATTGCGTTGAATGATGAAGATTTTTCAAAAAGTTATTCAATGTTGAGTTCATATAAGCTGGTAATGCAAAATATCCAGAATGCGATTGAAAATGTGCTTAAAGAAAGTGATATAAGAAATAGTAGAATTAATTATATTAAGCAGGTATTCAATACGCTTCAGGACAATACGAAATTTGCAGAAATTCCATTAGGACACTCAAAGTCTATTACTTGGTACATAGAGCAATTGGAGATGAAAATTAAACCGATGATGGATTATGCAGATAGTACAGTGGATGCATTGGGTGTATTTTACCATGAGTTTATAAAGTATTCCGGTGGTGATGGAAGTGGATTAGGAATAGTCTTAACCCCACAGCATTTAACAGAATTTATGTGTGATTTGGCCGGAGTTAATAAGAATAGTCGTGTTGTTGATATATGTTGTGGATCAGGCTCTTTTTTAGTCACAGCAATGAGTAAAATGTTTAAAGAAGCTAATCCAGAAGAGGTGGAGAATATTCGCAAAAATGGATTATACGGGGTAGAATTTGATGATGGTTTGTACACATTAGCCATTGCAAATATGATTATTCGAAAAGATGGAAAATCAAATATTTATAAAGGGGATTGTTTTAATTCAAATATAACAAAAGAATTAAAAGAAAAAAGACTAAATATTGGTTTGATAAATCCTCCATACTCGCAAAAAGATGTGGTTGAACTAGAATTTGTGGAACATTTATTGGAGGTGCTTACTGTTGGTGGAACGGGTGTGGTGGTAGTTCCCATGAGCTGTGCAATTGGCACAAAATTTAAAGATGTTAGAGAACGTTTGATGAAGAAAAATACGCTGAAGGCTGTGTTTTCTATGCCGGATGATATTTTTTATCCAACGGGTACGAATGTATGTGTTATGGTATGGGAGGCACATACGCCGCATGATTCACAACAGGAAACATTCTTTGGGTATTGTAAAGATGACGGATTTGTAAAACGAAAAAAATTAGGAAGAATCGACGTTTCGGGAAAGTGGGAAAAGATTGAAAAAGAGTGGTTGAGGCTATATAGGAATAAGGATGTGGTAGATGGTCTATCGGCAAGGCATTGTGTTAAGTATGAAGATGAATGGTTATGTGAAGCATATATGCAAACGGATTATACAAAATTGACACAAGATGATTTTCAAACAACTATCAATGATTATCTTGCATATTTGATAAAGAGTGGTGATGCTCATGAGAATTAGTGATTTGTTTGTATTGCATCAAGGAAATGGATTTGAGTTATACAATATGAGTTTGTCCGATACGAGCAACATAAATTTTGTATCTAGAACTGCGCAGAATAATGGAATTGTTGCTAAGGTATGCAGGGATGAAACCATAGAGCCGTTTCCGGCAGGTTATATTACGGTAGCGCTAGGGGGAAGTGTCTTATCATCATTTGTACAAATACTCCCATTTTATACCGCGTATCATATTATGGTGTTGGAACCTAAAAAAGAAATGTCCTTTAATGAGAAACTATTTTATTGTATGTGTATCCAGAAAAATGCTTATAGGTATAGCTACGGCAGACAAGCAAACAAGACGTTAAAAGATATTATCATTCCGGATGATGTGCCGCAATGGGTAAAGGAAATTAAAATACAGCCAATTTCTACAAGACATCATTATAAAAAGAATGAATTGAATATTCAGACTTGGAAAAGTTATTCTCTAGACTATTTATTTGATTTTGTCAAAGGTAAGAGATTGACGAAGGCAGATATGCTTCCGGGGGATGTTAATTTTTTGGGTGCTATAAGTGAGAATAATGGTATTAGAGAAAAAATTGCTACTTTACAATATTGTAGTCCAAATTGTATAACAGTAAACTATAATGGAAGCGTGGGCGAGGCTTTTTATCAAAAGGAACCATTTTGGGCATCTGATGATGTTAATGTTTTGTATGCGAAAGATTTTTGGATATTAAATCAATATATAGCGATGTTTATTATAACGGTAATAAAAGCAAATAAATATCGCTTTGGATATGGTAGAAAATGGACTTTGGAAAAAATGAAAGATACTCTGATAAAATTACCCAGCAAGAAGGATGGGAGCCCGGATTTTGAATATATGGAAAAATATATAAAGACATTACCTTATAGTGACAGAATATAATTTTGTCAAAAAATTGAATAATTATAGGAATAGTTACCATGATCAGGCTTAGAAGGCTATAGTCTTGGCATGGGCGATGACCCTTTGGACCACCGTAGGCGGGAAGAATTTCCCGCTATTTCTATTATTTAATAAAGGGAAAACGATAACATTTGTTTTTATAATTTAGATTCACTGTAGACGTATCATAATCAGACTTTCCAAAACAGCTGTTTTCTGCTATGATATATGGATATAAAGAGGATGCATATGAATATTTTAAGACAAATTAAAGGCGCATATAAGAGAATATATGATATTTATACGCCGCAGCAGAGAAGGGGAAGCGTCATTGTATTTCTCATGCTGCTGATCGGCTCCCTGCTTGAGATGCTGGGAGTGTATATTATTGTACCCCTTGTCCAAGTAATTTTACTGCCGGAATCAATGCTTAAGAGTCAGTCATGGCAATGGTTGTGGCAGTTTCTTCATGTGAAGGATGAGACGGGACTCGTATTGTGGGTTTCTGCGGGCGCCGTGGCGGTATATATCGTCAAGAATGCGTATATGTCGTTCCTATCCTACTATAAGAACCATTTTTACCGCAAAGTGGAGAAAGAAATCTCTATGCGGCTGATGAATTCTTATTTGAGCAGGGAGTATACTTTCCATATTAATACCAATACGTCTGTTTTGCTCAGAAGTATTGTCTATGATATTACGGGCGTGTCCGCTTCCATGGCAAGTATCTTTACGATCATTATGGAAAGCATGTCCGCCGTGCTGATTATCATAGTGCTGTTGACGACGGATTTCGGTATGGCGATCGTACTGGCAGTCTCTGCAATGTTTGCGCTGCTTGTGATTGTGGCGACGTTCCATAAGATTATGAAGGCGGAAGGAAAGCGTGCAGTCACCTACAGCCAGTTGTGCCTAAAGGCGGTTAACGAGGCATTCAACGGCATCAAGGACGTTATGGTGACCAGAAGACAGGCTTTCTTCGCGGAGAGCTATAATGAGGCCGTATCGGGCAAGAATAAATCCAATGCCGCGAAGAACTTCGCTTCGGAATGTCCGGCGTATGTGATTGAGGGAATCTGCATCACGGCGTTTATCGTGATGCTGTGCGTGAAGTCCCTCACGGGAGTAAACGGCGCGGAGTTTGTCTCCAATGCGGCGGCGTTTGCCATTGCGGCATTCCGGATTCTGCCGTCTGTTGGTAAGATTACGAATAATTACAATGTGATCGTCTACTATCAGACAATGGTAGAAGGCGTGTATCAGAATATTTTCGAAGCGAAAGAATTTGATGAGAATAATGAGCCTGTCAGGATATCTTCCGAGAATATATCCGCATTCCATTCTGAGATCCGCTTGGAGAATGTGAGTTGGAAATATCCCAACGCAGAAGGATATGTGATTGAAGGGCTGAATATGGTCATTCCGAAAGGACATGCCGTTGGATTCGTGGGTGCATCCGGCGCCGGGAAGACAACGCTTGCGGATATGATTCTCGGTCTTTTGCCCACAGAAACCGGTGCAATCAAAATGGACGGTATGGATATTAAGTCGATACCGGTCACATGGAGCCGCACCATCGGGTATGTGCCCCAGAGCGTCTATCTGACGGATGATACGATTAGGAATAACGTTGCATTCGGCATTGAAAAAGAGCAGATTGACGATGCGCTTGTATGGGAAGCGCTGCAGCAGGCGCAGCTTAAGACTTTCGTGGAGAGTCTTCCGCAGGGGATTGACACGATCGTAGGAGAGCGGGGAGTGAAGTTCTCCGGTGGGCAGAGACAGCGTGTGGCGATTGCCAGAGCGCTCTATTATGATCCGGCGATTCTTGTGCTGGATGAGGCGACCTCTGCACTGGATAATGAAACGGAATCTGCCGTGATGGAGGCGATTGAATCCCTGCAGGGACATAAGACGTTAATTATCGTGGCGCACAGGCTGACAACCATCAAGAGCTGCGACGAGGTCTATGAGATTGCGGACGGCAAGGCCGTAAAGAAGGATATGGCGGAGAGTAATCATGGTTAATTTGTTGCTTAGTCTGGTAGTGCAGAAAGAATTTAACAGTGATATCGTGCAGAGTATCGTGGACAGAGTAAAACCGGATAACCTCTATATGCTGGCGGCACAGGAGAGCGAACTGCCAATCTTTGAACAGTTTGGAGAGTGCGTACTGCGTAAGAATCTGGTTCACGGTGTCTATAGCGAAGAACAGCTTGATTTGGAACACAGCTATCCGCTGGAGGACGACGTCATAAAATATATGAACCGGTATGCGCTGGATATTATTTTTCAGCAGAGACGGTTTGAGGCATATCCGGGATTTCCGATTGGGGATACCGTTGACATCCATTATACCGTGTACAGGCATAACCTGTTTTTCCTGTATAATTTCTTAAAGAGAAAACAGATTACGCATGTGTATCTGGCGGCAATTCCCCATGAGGGATATGACTATATGCTCTATTATCTGTGTAAGTATCTTGATATTCCCGTACAGCTTACACATAGCTGCTTCATTCCGCCAAGACGGTTTGCGCTGAAAGATTTCGAGAAAGACTCGCCGGAACTGAAAGCGGAATATGCCAGACTGTTGGAACAGTATCGGGATGCGGACATTGCAGATATACCGCTTGAGGGTAAGACGAAGGATCAGTTTGAGAGATGGTCGTCACAGGAACCGGAACAGATGAAGCCTGCACAGATGCGCAAAGATCCGTTTGCATGGCGGCTGCGGCAGCGTTTCGGGGAGACGAACATTATCAGAGTGTGGAGGGGCGTGCTGGGAGAGGACTACGCCAAGTACGGTGTGAGTCTCAAGTTTATCGCCGCCGCATTCCGGAAAATACCGGCGCTCATTGCTGCGATACCGACGGCATGGAAGCGGTACTGCTTTGAAAGACCGGTTAAGAAGGAAAGTAGGCGCCTGAGAAACTACTATCAAACGCTTACTACAATGCCGGCAGAGGGAGAAAAGTACATTTATTTTCCATTGCAGTACCAGCCGGAGGCAACGTCCAATCCGATGGGCGGCGGCATGTATGCGGATCAGATTATTCCGCTTCAGATATTAAGCAGGGCGCTGCCGGAGGATGTGAAAATCTATGTGAAGCTTCATCCGGAACAGCTTTCGCTTCTTAGGACGGAAGGGTACTACAAGGAAATTGCTTCGATTCCCAAGGTGCGGATGATACCAATCGAATACAGCACCTATGAATTGATTAAGAATGCGCTGGCGGTTTCCTGCCTGACTGGTACGGCACTGTGGGAATGCCACTTCTTCGGGGCTCCTGCTATTGCGTTCGGGTATTCTGTCAAAAATATGGCGCCTTTCACCTTTCCGGTGAGGACGGTAGAGGACTGTAGACAGGCGGTGGAAGAGATTATAAAGAAGCCGCGCAGGGAAATTGCCAAAGAAGTGAAGATTTATGCGAAGGCGCTGCATAATATTTCGTTTGATATTGCGGATCTTGCGGAGGTATTGCCTGAGTTGATAGAGAAGTTTGTAGGCGAGACATACGAGAGTGATCGCATAGTTTAAAATTGAGCTTAATGTTTTCATAAGGCATGTATTGACAAACATGTCATTTTCAAATCAACACATTATATGACAGCAGAGAGGATATGCGCATGTGCGGAATAGCCGTATGTTTAAAAAATAAAGGAGAAGTAGACCGTAGCAGGTTTGAGAAGATGGTTGATATCATCGCCCATCGCGGGCCGGACGACAGGGGAACATTCTATGAGAATAACCTTGCGCTCGGACACAGAAGGCTTTCCATTATCGACTTGTCGGCGGACGGACATCAGCCCTTCTTATATCAGGATAAATATGTGCTCCTTTTTAACGGTGAAATCTATAATTATATCGAATTAAGAGCGCAATTAGAAAAGAAAGGTTATCAGTTTCAGACCAAGACGGATACGGAAGTTCTGATTGCCGCCTATGACTGCTTTGGGGATAATTGCGTGCAGTATTTTAACGGTATGTGGTCCTTTGTCATTTATGACAGAGTAAAACAGGTTCTTTTCTGTTCCCGAGACAGATTCGGCGTCAAGCCGTTCTATTATACGAAGCAGGAGGGCATGTTTCTGGCGGCTTCGGAAATTAAGCAGTTCTTTGAGATGCTTGAGAAGAATCCGAAGGCGAACACCGACACGCTGCTGCAGTTTATTATCAGAGGCAATCTCGACTACTCTGAGCAGACGATGTTCAAGGATATTTTCCAGCTTCCGGGCGGTCATAATCTGATTTATGACATGCAGCGGAAGAAGTATGAGATTCGCAGATATTTTGACATCAGGAAGGTGCCGGAGAAAGAACAGACATATCAGGAAGCGTGCAAAGAGTTTTACCGGAAATTCCATGAATCCGTGAAACTGAGGCTGCGGGCGGATGTGCCTACAGGGTATTGTCTGTCGGGCGGGCTGGACAGTTCCGCAATTGTGTGTATGGCGGATAAAATCGTCAAGGATAGTAAAAGTACGATGGAGCAGCACACCATCTCTTCCTGCTTTGATGATAAAAGATACGACGAGCAGGAATATATCGACGAGGTAGTGAAGGCAACCAGCGTGCATTCACATAAGACGTTTCCGCAGGAGACGAATCTGTTTGAAGATTTGGATGATCTCTTATGGCATATGGACGAGCCTTTTGCGTCTACATCTATGTACGCGCAGTGGAATGTGTTTAAAGCGGCTAAAGAGTGCGGTATGACGGTGATGCTTGACGGTCAGGGCAGCGACGAACAGTTGGCAGGATACACACATTTCTATATTGTGATGGTGGCCGACCGTATCAGGAGAGGCCAGTTTAAGAAGCTGTTAAAGGAATGGAAAATTTATAAGCGTAACCGGGCTTCGACGGAGACGTATATATCCTCTTACGAGATTCTCCTGCCGGCACTTGCGGCGCTGTTTATACCGGATAAACTGAAATACCATTTTCAAATGTTGTTCTATTACCTATTCCCGAATAAACAGCCGTTTTCGACGAAACAGCTCAGACAGGTTTTGAAGAATGAGATTATCTATCCGATACGCAGACCGAGACTGTATATTGCAGAATTTCTTCGCAACAGCATGTCGTCTCTGATGCACTATGAAGACAGAAATTCTATGGCGCATTCCATCGAGTCGAGGGTTCCGTTCTTAGACTGTAATCTGACGCAGGCGGTCTATGCCATGCCTTTTGACTATAAGCTGCGCGGCGGTGTGACTAAGTCGGTATTGAGGGACGGTCTTAAGAGCGTGCTGCCGGACAAAATCAGGAAGCGTTACAGTAAACTTGGCTTTGTGACGCCGGAAGACCAGTGGATTAATAATAATTTTGAGAAATACAGAGCGGAACTGCAAGACGCGGTCGATACGCTGTCGGCGATTTTGGAGCCGGATACGATCATGAAATGGTTTGACGCCAACGAGGGTCAGGTGCGCAGGTCGAATTTCACACCGTGGCGGATTATCTGTGCGGGACACTGGGTAAAATTATTTCATGTGGAGTTGACTTAGTGATAAAATGGTGATGGGACAGGCGGATGAATGAAAATGAAAAAAATCAGTATTATGATACCATGCTATAATGAAGTGGAAAATGTGGAACCGATGAGTTTTGCAGTCGTTAATGTGATGGAAGAGGCGCTCCCCAAATATGACTATGAACTTGTTTTTATTGATAATTGTTCCACGGACGGCACCAGAGAGAAGTTAGAGCAGATTTGCGCCAAGAATAAGAAAATTAAGGCTATTTTTAATGTGACGAATTTCGGGCAGTTCAATTCTCCGTTTCATGGCATGTGCCAGACGACGGGTGACTGTACCATATCCATGTGCTGTGATTTTCAGGACCCGGTGGAACTGATTCCCAGATTTGTGGAAGAGTGGGAGAAGGGACATAAGATCGTCAGCGGCATCAAGACGAGCAGTAAGGAGAACCCGATTATTTACTTCCTGCGCAGTATGTACTATAAACTCATCAGAAATATGTCGGACACGAAGATGATCGAGCACTTTACAGGGTTTGGTCTGTATGATAAGACATTTATCAATCTCCTGAGGGAACTGGACGATCCGATTCCTTTCCTGCGAGGTATCGTGGCGGAGTACGGGCATGGGTTTAACCGCATCGAGATTGAATATGAGCAGGCGAAGAGAAGGGCGGGTAAGACGCATAATAATTTCTACAGTCTGTATGACGCGGCGATGTTAAGTATCACTTCTTATACGAAGGTAGGACTTCGTCTGGCGACGCTGCTGGGATTTCTGTCATCTGGAATCAGTCTGGTGATTGCGTTAATTTACTTAGTCATGAAATTAGTCAACTGGAATGAATTCCAAGCAGGAAATACGCCGTTGATCATAGGCGTCTATGTGATTGGTTCGATACAGCTTTTCTTTATCGGACTGCTGGGAGAATATATTCTGAACATCAATACGCGCGTTATCCACAGACCTCTCGTGGTGGAGGAGAAGCGGATTAATTTTGGCAGAGATGAAACCATTTCTGTCAAAGAAGAAAGTAGTTCCATAGATGAAGAGGGAAACGAATCCCGGCAGGAGTAGAGGAAGATGAGCGAGATTAGTGTAATCATTCCTGTTTATAATACGAAGCCTTATCTGTCAAGATGTATTGACAGTGTTTTGAAGCAGACTTATGAAGACTGGGAACTGCTTCTGGTAGACGATGGGTCTACTGACGGAAGCGGTCAGATTTGTGACGAATATGCGCAGGCCGATTCGCGTATCAAAGCATTCCATAACCAGAATCAGGGACCGGCGGCATCACGGAATTATGGTATTCGGGAAGCGGCAGGCAATTTCGTTATGTTTGTGGATTCGGACGACTGGCTGGATGAAGAGATGCTGCGAACCATGTACGGGCATATGCAGGAGACGGGGGCAGGAATCGTCTGCTGTATTTTCAAAGATATTGACGGGCATGGAAAGATTTCGCATCCGCAGTTATTTCATGAAGAGTGTATCGACTGCCATACGGCGGAAGAATGTATGTATCAGATGCACCATACAAGGCATCTGACCGGATCTCCGTGTACCAAACTGTTTCGCAGGGAATTGTTTGAAGGCATTGATTTTTGCAGCAATGTGACGATCGGAGAGGATTATGCGATGATTGTGCAGCTTGCAGAGAAAGCCGGGCGCGTGAGGATCCTGCCGCTTGAATTGTACTTCCGCTACGTGAGAAAGGGCAGTATTTCTCACGGAGGTTATACGAATCGGCATAAGCAGGCATTTGATCATTATATGCGGATTCGGAAGGGACTGATTCGGAAATATCCGGCGCTTACATCAGATATTACCGCTTTTCATACGGAATATGAGATGGCGGTGATTACCGCCATGTGCAGAAACGACCGCTATGATAAAGAGGTGCTTAATAAGCTTAGGAGAGATTTGCGCAAGAATATGAGAAATACATTGCGCCATCCGTCAGTGCCCCTGTATATGAAGGGCTGTGCTGTTCTGATTGCCTACGCCCAGCCGGTATTTATCTTCCTGTTCCGGATTCTGTATCATATGACGGGAAGATAGCAGTATGGAAACGTTTGGCTGTGAGAGACGGCATAGAAATGCCGGATAAGTTTGAGATGAGCAGGATGCAGGAAATAAAGATTTCAGTGGTTACCGTGTGCCTAAATACGGCGAATACAATTAAAGAGACAGTAAATTCGGTGCTGGAACAGTCTTACGGCAATCTGGAGTACGTGATTGTTGACGGTATGTCCACGGACGGTACGCTTGAGATTATCCGGGAGTATGAAAGAAGCTGCGGAGTAAAAGTGATATCCGACAAGGACAGCGGACTCTATAACGCTATGAACAAGGGAATCGACTTATGTTCCGGCGACTATATTCTTTTCCTGAACAGCGGTGATATCTTAGCAGATAAACATGTTGTGGAGAATGCGGCCGCACAGATATGCGGCGGCGTGGCAGATCAGGCAGACGAAGGCAGTGTGTTGCCGGATCTTGTTTACGGAAACGTGATTAAAATATATGAGGATCAAACTGTCACGGAGAAATACCCGGGGAAACATACGGTATTTAAACTGTTGATGATGGGGCGGATGCCGTGTCATCAGGGAATTTTTGCGAAGACGTCTGTTATGAAGAAATTTCGCTTTGACGAATCTTACCGGATTTGCGCGGACTTCGATTTCCTGCTGCGTTGTGTTCACGACCGTATCGGAATGCGGTATATTGACGTGAATGTCAGTACTGTGGATTGTGTGGCAGGAATCAGTTCGCAGAAGGTAAATCTGGATAAGATGCGCGCGGAGGATGACAGGAGTATTAGGGAGAACTATCCGGTATTGTATTGGTTGATGTGGATTCCGAAGAAGATTGTAAGGATGAGGGGATAGGGAAGCCAAAGGAAAGACGGAATGAACAGTAGAACTAGAGAAGAAAATTATGATATGTTAAAAGTAATTGCCATGATTTGCGTCATGCTGCTGCATATAGGGGATGATTATGGCATCTATATCGTAGCGGGCGAACCAAGCTATTTTTTTACGCTGGGAAATATATGTGTTACTTTGACGACTTTTGCCGTGCCGTGTTTTCTGATGACCTCGGGTGCATTTCTTCTAGCCAACCCAAATAACAAAGATTTCAAAGCTTTTTATAGAAAATCCTTTTATCATATAGGATTACCGACATTATTGGTTAGCGCCTTATATGTTTGTTATAATATTGTAAAATTATATTATCATATCAGTCTTGGAATGGAAGTGTCAGATACTCCTGCAAAATATTTTGCGGAATGGCTCAGAGGAGATCCGTTCTATCATTTATGGTATATGTATATGCTGGTTGGAATCTATCTGCTGGTTCCGATACTGATCAGAGTAAGAGAGTCTTTGGATTTTGTTATATGGAAAAAAATTGCCGGATTCAGCCTTGTGGCGTCTGTTGTCTTATGGTGCACCAGTTCTTTTAAAGTGCACTGGGGACTGGAAGGATGCGTTTATTTATCGTATTTTCTGGCAGGAGATGTCCTGAGGACATACTATAGTAACCATGCGGAGAAAAAAACGGCAGGAAAAATCGGAGCAGGTTTTTTCGTTTTGGCTTTGTACTGTATAGCAAGAGAATACTTGATACGAAACGATATGCGACAATATCTGTTTGCTTCTATGGGCAATTTCCATCCGTTAGTGATGACTGCGGCTATATTGATCTTTGCCGGGTTCTCTAATTTGAAGACAGAACGGAAGTGGCATAAAGCTGCCGAGAAATCATTTTATATGTATCTTCTCCACGCGGGTATGATTGATGTTATGTATATTGTGCTGCCGGAAAGATGGAATCCGGTTTGTTTTATACCGGTTATGCTGATAGCAGCGTTCATTGCGTCCTATATTGCATCGGCATTTCTTTTGGCGATACAGAAGAAAAGTATGGCATCAATTCTGGTTGATATAGTGTCAGTGGTGGATTTGCTGCTTATTAGAATGCGGAACCGAACATCCGGTACACAGAATAAAGACATAGTTCTGGTGCGTCTCGACGCGATCGGTGATTTTGTGATGTGGCTGGATGCAGCGAAAGAGTTCAGGCGAAGCACGGATGGCAGAGTAATATTGATTTGTAATCAGGTTTGTAGTGAGATTGCGCGCAATACAGGTTACTTTGATGAGATAATCGGCGTCAACTATGGGAAACTCAGACATACATCCCAAGTGAAATATCGTTGGTCAGTACATCATCTGCTTAAGGAAATAAAGGCGGATCAGGCAGTACAATGCACGTATTCCAAGGAAATCTTCTCTGATATGGTCATGTCCGCCGTGGCGGCTAATGAGAAGATAACAATAGATTCTCCGGAGACGATATCGTCCCGGTGGACGTATCGTTTGGCAGGACCGATTTATCAGAAGGTGATTGTAACGCCGAAAGAGCATGTGATGGAAATTCACAGGAATATTCTTTTTACCGGACAGGTATTAAATAGAGAGATACGGTCGGGAGTACCCTTTATCAAAGAGGTGAAAACGGCACAGAGCAAAGTTCCGGCAAAGAAATATTTTATTTTGTTTCCGGGAGCCAGCGAACCGGAAAGAATGTGGCAGATAGACCGCTTCGTGGAACTTGCCGTGAGGCTTCATGAGAGCGAAGAATACAGGGAACTGAGCTGTTGTCTGTGCGGCGGCAAAGAAGAGGCGCATCTGGGAAATGTATTTATAGATCAATACCCTATGAAGGAGAAAGTCATTAATAGGATGGGTCAGACTTCTCTTCCGGAACTGATCGAGATTATACGCGGTGCGGAATTTATGGTCACAAATGACACCAGCGCGGTACATTTTGCGGCAGCGGTAAATACACAGGCATTCTGTATATGGGGACCGTGGGAATACGGTAGATTTCTGCCGTATGAAGTGGAACTGACAGAGGGAAGAAAGCTGCCGGTCGTATGCTATCATGATACAGAGTGTAGAAACTGTCTGCTGGATGGTGTGGATAAGACGGGAGAATGCAGACAGTATATCAGAGAGTATGGAATCCGTAAATGTCTGGATGCAGTTACGGTAGACGATGTAATGGGGAAGATAGAGCAAAAGATGTTTGGATAATCAATAGAGTAGGAGAATAAATGTGGATATCAATATGCAGGAAATCATAAAGCAGAATATGGAAGAGCAGATACAACTGCTTAAGCAGACCATGAAGACGGATTATGCGGACAAAACAGCGGAGGCGGCGGAATGTATTCTGCATGCAATCAGTACCGGGCATAAAGTGTTGATTGCCGGTAACGGCGGATCGGCAGCCGACGCACAGCATATGGCGGCGGAGTTAGTGGTGCGCTTTGAGAAGGATAGGGAAGGATTTCCGGCAATGGCGCTGACAACGGACAGTTCAATCTTGTCAGCGGGTGGTAATGACTATGGTTTTGAGGCGGTTTATGAGAGACAGGTCCAAGCGCTGGGGGTAGAAGGCGACGTCTTTATTGCAATTTCTACAAGCGGTGATTCAGAGAATATAGTTCGCGCCGTGCATATGGCTGGGAATAAGAAGATGAAAGTAATCGGTATGACGGGACAGACCGGCGGCAGAATGAAGGAACTATGCGATATTGTATTGTGTGTGCCTCATGACAGGACGGCCCGTATTCAGGAGATACATGAACATACGATACATACATTGTGTCAGTTGGTGGAGCAAAAAATGTAAAAATGGCGGAAGATGCAAAAGCCGAGCGGGAAGAACCGGCTTAATTGCTATAGACGGGAGCAGAGGATGGACAGCAGACAACTATACAAGATGAAAGACGTCAGGATATTAGTATATGGTGATTTCATGGTGGATAAATATATTCACGGTGAAGTTAACAGAATTTCTCCGGAAGCGCCTGTTCCGGTTCTGCATGTTACGGGTAAGGAGAGAAAGTTTGGAGGAGCAGGCAATGTGGTATCTAATCTGCTTGCGCTCGGCGTGCAGGTGCGCGTGGCAGGGTTTACCGGAAACGATGAGGACGGTGTGTGGCTGACGGACACTTTTGCGAAAATGGGAGCCGATACAGCATATCTTGAGAATGCGAGCAATCTGCAGACCGTGATCAAAACGCGCATTACTTCCAGAAACCAGCAGTTTATCCGCTTAGATGAGGAAAGGGCTGAGAATATTGAGAAGGCGATGGAAGAACGGATACTGAACAGGGTAGAGAGTATGCTGCAAGGCACCGATGCCGTGATCTTGTCCGATTACGGGAAGGGGAACGTTACACCCGACGTTGCACAGGGAATCATCAATATGTGCCTACAACAGAATATACCTGTGGTGGTGGATCCGAAGGGCGATAATTATGCCAAGTACAGAGGCGCAACAGTCTGCAAACCGAATGAGAAGGAATTGGCCGTTGCTACGGGGATGAACCTGCTTACCGATGAAGATGTGGAGAATGCCGGTCTGACACTGAAAACGAGGGATGGAATCGAGAATCTCATTATATCAAGATCAGAGAAAGGCATCATGTTTTTGAATGCGAAGAATGTGAGGAGAGATTTTCCGACTAAAGCGCAGGAAGTAATCGACGTGACAGGCGCGGGAGATACTGTGGTGTCCATGATTGCGGCAATGATGGCAATAGGTGCACATCTGGAAGATAGCTGTAAGCTTGCCAATACGGCAGCGGCGATTGTATGTTCCAAGTTTGGAGCCGCCAGTGTGTCCGTGCAAGAGCTGGCTGAAGCGATGGAAGACGGTGAAAAAGATAAATTGCTCACTCTCCAAGAGATACAGCAGAAGCTTCAGGAAGCAAGGAAACAAGGAAAAACAATCGTATTTACTAACGGCTGTTTTGATTTGCTGCATGCAGGACACTTGTCTTCTTTCAGACAGGCGAGGCGGTATGGCGATGTTCTGGTTGCGGCGGTCAACAGTGATGCATCGGTCAAGAGAATCAAAGGAGAAAGCAGACCGGTTATTGGCGAAGAGAATCGTATGCGTATGGTCAGTGCGCTGAAGTATGTGGATTATGTTGTGTTGATGGAGGACGACGATCCGGGCAGACTGATTTCCATTCTCAAACCGGATGTGGTGGTAAAGGGAAGGGACTGGGAAGGAAAATATATGCCTGAACGGGAGACAATAGAGTCATACGGCGGAAAAATGCAGTTTATCGACTTGGAACAGGGATTGTCCACAACGGAAATTATCGGGAAAGTGATAGAATGCTATATAAAATAACTGTTGGGAGGCGCATTATTATGCAAAATGGGATTGCATTTCATAAAGTGACGGGATTATTAATGAAAGCATATCATCACATTATCAAATGGAAATGGTTGAACAGTAATTTTCTGCTTGTGGAGAAATGTAGAAATCTGTTGGTGTATCTGGTATGCAATTCGAGAGAATTACACGCCTCTTTTGGTAATCTGAACTCGGACAAGGTTTTTTATGTTATTCGTGATCCACATAGAATGGCAGGATTGTTTGCGGTGCACGCTTTGGTAGTGGGGCATATCAGAACTGCTATTGAAAGAGGAATGATTCCTATAGTGGATATGCAGCATTATCCTAATTATTATTATAATGATAAGGAAACGATCGGTCGGATTAATTGGTGGGAATATTGCTTTTTGCAGCCCTTTCCATATACACTCGAGGAGGTATATCATAGTCGTAATGTTGTATTGTGTCATGGTATGTATGACGGGCAGTTATCCGAAATATTGGATACTGATAAAGTTCTGCAAAGTCATTCGCTTGTTTCAAAGTATATCAAGTTATGCCCGGAAGCTGAGAAAATATGCGAAGAAGAATGGAGCAGAATACGTGGCAGCAGCAGGAGAATTCTGGGAGTTAAATGTCGTGGTACGGACTATGTGGGCTTAAAACCCTTTGGACATGCTATAATGCCTTCGATTCAGATGACAATTGAAAAGATAGAAGAAATGAGACGGATATGGGAAGAAGAAATCGGAGAATATAACGCGATTTTTGTGGCGACAGAAGATGAAAATATTTTGCAGGGGCTCAAGGAACATTTTAAAGAAGAATTGGTATTTAATGATTACAGCCGCTTTGAAAATACAGGAAGCACAGGATTATTTGATGTGATCAATAAAGGTCATGGCGCGCAGTATAAGTATGAAAAAATGATGGATTATCTTGCGACCACCTATTGCCTTTCAAAGTGTGATGCATTGATCGCGCCTATGGTTAATGGAACTTTAGGAGCGCTTAGAATGAAAGGCGGATACGAAAAGGTATATATTTTTCAGCTTGGCAATTATCAGTAAAAGGGAAATATATTTCGGAGACAAAACAATGAACTATGCACCGGTATTGATTATAACTTTATGCCGCTTTGAGGAGTTGGCCAGATGTATAGAGTCGCTGCGTAACAATCCTGATGCGGCATATACGGACTTATACATCGGTATAGACTTTCCGCTGAAGGATATGCACAGGGAAGGATATGGACGGATATTGGATTATCTGGAAAGAGGAGTGGAAGGCTTTGCGAATGTCTATCTGATCAAACAGACGGAAAACAAAGGGTGGTATGAAAATTTTGTGTCTGTAAGGCAGAGAGTTTATGAAAAATATGATAGATTCATCTATTTAGAAGACGATATTGAGGTATCACCTAATTTTCTGTCATATATGAACACAAATCTTGCGATTTATGAAAAGGATATGAGTGTACAGGCAGTTTGCGGCTATTCTTATCCTTTTAGATGGATGGAGGATAACAGTAACCTCGTAAAGGTTAACACATATTATACCGCATGGGGTTATGCCACATGGAGAGAGAAAGAAGAAGAAATGTATCGTGATATCACAATGCATAATTTTGACAGAATTATGCGTCGGCCGCTTCAGATGCATAGGCTTTATAGGGCTAGTTGTAACCAGTTCTGTAATTTTGTCAAAGGTATGCTGGAGTATATTCCGGTGCTTGTGCAGCATGATGAGATTGTTAAACTGGACATGGCGTTCAGCGTTTATATTTTTATGAATCATAAATATGTTATCTTCCCGAAAATGTCCAAGACAAGGAATATCGGCTACAACGGAACGGGGATGAATTGTGAGAAGATACAGATAGATTCAAACAAGCCGGTTTCGTCCAGAAATTATGATTATGCGGCGCAGCCGATTGATGAATGCAAGGAGTTTGAAGCGGTAGGGGCGCAAAACCTGCCTTTCTATGAAGAAAATAACCGGAGATTAAATAAATTCTATCCGGTTGCAATAAGAGAGCGTTTGAGGACTATAATGGCATATATTGCGTATCTGATACTAGGAAGAAAAAGAGCAAAGCATCTTCTGCAATTTGGCCAGAAAGCATAAGAGGAGAAAAATGGATAAGAAGATTACGATCAGATGTGAAGGTTTCCCCGGTTTAAGTTTAGTGTCCGCCACAGACGCCAATCTGGAGAATCTGAGGATATGGAAGAACAACCACCGGACAAGCTTCTTCTATCAAGAGACGATTCAACCGGAGCAACAGAAGAGATGGTTTCAAGGATATCTGGACCGGGCGGACGATTACATGTTTATGGTGGAGGAAGACGGTCATCCAATCGGATGTATGGCATTCCGCACAGAAGATGGGGATGCCATCGACTTATATAATATTATCAGAGGGGAAGACGGCGTACGAGGGGTATCTATGAAAGATGCCATGCGTGTGATGCTGTCTTATATTACAGAAAAGTTTCCCGGGCGAAAGATTAAATGTGATGTATTAAAAGACAATCCGGCAGTTCGGTGGTATCAGAAATGCGGGTTTGCTATTTTAGAGGAAAAAGAGTATTATATTATGGGAATCAGTAACGATGATATTCCTGTGGTTCAGATTGACGTCGAGGAGGAGTAAATTATGATTAATGTTTTTGGATCTAAAGTCGGACAAGAAGAAATAGAACAGATTGCGGACAGCATTAACAACCAATGGATGGGAATGGGTCCAAAGACCAAAGCTTTTGAAGCACAAATGGCAAAAAGACTCCATAAAGATAAATTTGTGCTGGTGGACAGCGGATCCAACGGACTTTATATGGCGCTTACTCTGCTGGAACTTCCGAAGGGGAGCGAGGTTATCGTACCGTCTTTCACATGGGTATCCTGCGCGCAGGTAATCATGCTGGCGGGCTGTGTTCCGGTGTTCTGCGATGTGGACTTAGAGTCACAGAACGTTACGGCAGAGACGATTAAACCGCATATTACGGAGAATACGAGTGCGATTATGATTGTCCATTATGCAGGACTGCCGGTAGATTTAGATCCGATTATAGAACTTGGCTACCCGGTGATTGAAGACGCCTGCCATGCGGTTGATTCCCTATACAAAGGAAAGCCGTGCGGAACCATTGGCGATGCGGGCGTATATAGCTTTGATGCAGTCAAGAATCTCTCTATCGGCGAGGGCGGCGGTGTTGTGACCAAAGATCCTAAGAAAATTGAGCGTGCGGATATCTTGCGTTATTGCGGTATCGGCAAATCCGGTTTCGAGGCGTCCACACATGGTAAGGACCGTTGGTGGGAATACAATATTGTGGAGCCTTTTATCAAGATGAATCCTTCCGATATATCGGCGGGAATAGGACTCGCGCAAATCGGAAAACTGGATGATTTGCAGGCGTACCGCAAGAAGATATGGGATATTTATCAGGACGCTTTCCGTCCGGTGGATTGGATAGAGACGCCGCTTGATGCAGATGAGACGCAGGGAGACAAGCATTCGTATTTTACTTACTTTATTCGTGTGCCTAAGCGTGACGAGATGGCTAAGAAGCTGTTTGACGAAGGAATCTATACGACGCTCCGCTATCATCCGCTGCATTTGAATCCGCTGTATAAGAGTACGGCAAAACTTCCTAACAGCGAGATCCTTAACGAGACTGGATTGAATATTCCGCTGCACCCGAGTCTGTCTATGGATGATGTGGATCAGATTATTGACAGGGTGAAAGCGTTTGGAAACTCATTATAAGATGATAAGAGGGAAACGATGCAGATGACTGATACCAGCAGGGGCAATGACGGAAGAAGAAAACTGAATATCCTGATCATGCCAAGCTGGTATTTCAGTTATAAGCGCGATAATGTAACCACCGGTATTTTTCATTATGAGCAGGCGGTTGATCTCCAGAATTACTGTAATGTGGCAGTTTATTATCCCTTTGATCGGACGCTCGAAGAAGATATGGTGAGGCATGAAGACAGAGGCGTGCTTACCTATCGCAGTCAGTTTCATCCCAAGGAGCGGATCAGGAACCGCATGCGCATTTTCCGATCATTCCGTAAAATCAGGGAAGAATTCCAACCGGATATTATTTTTGCGCATGTAGCCGTTGAAGCAGGAAAGTATGCAGCTTTCTTAAGTGATTTTTATCATATTCCGCTTGTCCTTATGGAACATTCTTCCACGGAAGTGTCTTTGGCAGGCAAGGTGGGGTATTATATTTCCAAATACGTGTATGGACACTGTGACTATATTGCATGCTGTTCGGAGAACCTTAAGAATAATTTGCAACAGTTTTTCCCGAAACTGAAGTTTCATGTTGTATATAATGGCATCCAGCCGGCGGATATTGTATCCGGCAGCGGCAAGAATTACCGCGTGGAAGGCGTTACCAATATTGTGATCGTAGGACTTTTCTACAGTATTGATATCAAAGGATATCAGTTTCTTCTTCCGGCCATGCGACAGATTCTGGACAAGGGCTGTCCGGCTGTACTGCATATTGTCGGTGAAGGGGAATATAGAGAGCATTATATGCAGATGGCGAAAGAACTTGGAATTGATAAAGAGTGCATCTTCTACGGTGACTGCCCGAGAGATAAGGTGTATGAGATCGTCGGTCAGATGGATTTCTTTGTATCTTCGAGTATTCTGGAATGCTCCGGTGTGTCCGTGCAGGAGGCGATGCTGCTTGGTAAGCCTGTGCTAGTCACGAAATCGGGAGGAGCTAATTCGCTTGTGACAGGAGATACGGCTATTGTTGTGGACAAAGGGAGCACGCAGGCTCTTGCCGAGGGACTGGAAGAGATGATTCGCAGGTATGGCGAATTCGATACTGAGAAAATCAAAGAATATGCGGAGAATAAGTTTGAGATCAGCCATATCAGCAGGCAGTATATGGAGATTTTCTATGATTTGGCATGTAAGGATTCTAAGTAGAAAGATGATGGTGAACAGATAGTATGCAGCCTAAAGTAAGCGTATTGCTGCCGGTATATAATGGAGAAAAGTTTCTGGGGGAAGCGATTGACAGTATTCTGAATCAGACGTTCCGCGATTTTGAGTTATTAGTTCTGCTTGAGTATGGGAGTAATGCGGCGAGCAGGGATATTGTAGAGAATAAGAAGGCGGATGAAAGAGTCCGTGTGATTGAGAATAAAGAAACGAAACTTGGATTGGCGGAATCGTTGAATCTCGGTATGAAAGCAGCCAAGGGTCAATACATTGCCAGAATGGACGCGGACGATATCAGCCTGCCTAAACGTTTTGAGAAGCAGGTGAAATATTTGGATAGCCATCCTGATATCGTGATGTGCGGTACGGCTATGAAAGGGCTGTATGATGACGGTCATACGGATGACAGAGGATATTTTACCGATGCCGGCAGTATACGGTTCGAGTGTATGCTGGGTAACCCGTTCGGACATCCTACCGTGATGTGGCGCAGAGAAGCTTTTCTGCAGGAGAACCTATTCTATCGCAACACGCCGTACAGTGAAGACTTTGAACTGTGGAAACGTGTCGTAGAGCGTTTTCCCTGCGCGAACCTGAAAGAATGTCTTCTTATATACAGACTGCACGGTGAAAGCGCAAGCGCAGTCTACGGCGATACGCTGGGCAGTGTCAATGACGCCTTGAATAAAGAATATCTGGCGAAGTATCATATAGACTATGATGTAACAGGAGCGTTTTTCAGAGGGGGACTGACGGAAGAGGAGATCGTGCATAGGGAGGACATTGTATGCAGGATTTGCGGCATATGGGAGCATCCGAGAGATTCCTATCGGGCGTTAGAGCAAAGAATGCGGCTGTTCTATATGGCAAATCATGTTTATAGTTTTAAGAGATATTGGAAGTGTTTCGGATTTGTATATCGTAATGCATGGTACGACAGAATAAGAATCTGGTTTAGCGTTAATATGCATAAGGCAGTCGGAAAACTCAGAGGAGATTGATAGGAAGGAATAGGTAGATGCTTAAGGATTTTGGAACATTGATCCGGATGTGGAATCAACTCCGTTATATTATGACGGAGAAACAGAAGAGGCAGTCTGCCGCCATTTTTATATTGATCATTGGCGGAGCCTTGTTTGAAACTTTGGGTGTTTCGGCGATTTTACCATTTATCCAGTCTATTATGGAACCAGAGGAATTGGTGAATAAGCGGTATATAGCCGTCGTTGTAAAGACATTAAACTTGAAAGATACATACAGCATTGTTTATCTTTGCGGTGTATTTATTTCGTTAGTGTATGTGATTAAAAATGTATATTTGTTTGTATCCTCAAGGATACAGTCTAAATTTCGCTGGAGATTCCAGAAAAATCTATCTACCAAAATGCTGGCATCTTATATGAAAAGACCCTATGTATATTTTCTGGATATCAACAGTGCGGAAATTATACGAACATTATCGACAGACGTATTTGGCGTGTTAGAAATACTGCAAAATGGGTTCCGCTTTTTTTCGGAGTTTTTTACGGTGGTGCTGATTGGCATTTTTACCATTTCTGTTGATGCTGTTATGGCATTACAAATATTGCTGGTTGCCGGACTATGTTTCTTCAGTATTACTTTTTTCTTCAAGAATCGCCTGAGTAAAATAGGTGCCAAACAAAGAGACGCCAATGTAGAACGCACGAAGTGCGCTTATCAGGCAGTGAACGGTTATAAAGAAGTACAGGTTATGCAGCGGGCGGATTGTTTTGTGGAGGCATATGAGGAGGCATATGAAGGTCAGCGTAAATTAGAAGTGTCTTTTGAGACAATCAGCGCATTGCCGGAAAGACTGATCGAGACAGTCTGTATTATCGGGCTTATTCTGGTGGTGTGTCTGCGACTGGCGTCGGGAGTTGCGGTAGAAGAATTTGTACCGAAACTCAGCGTGTTTGCGGTTGCTGCATTTCGTATCCTGCCATCTGTTTCACGAATGACGGGTTATTTAAACAATGTAGTATATTATCGACCTACGGCGGAAGCAGTATCGGATGAATTACATGCAGTGGAAGAATACCGGCAGATCATTGACAGACAGATTAACAAAGAAGTTGAAGAACAGTCTGATGAAGAATACTCATTTCGCGACAAGGTAGAAGTAAAGAATATCCGCTGGAAATATCCGCGTTCGGATAAATATGTTCTACAGGATGTGTCAATTACGATTGAGAAAGGGGATTCGGTCGCCCTGATTGGCGCTTCGGGCGCAGGCAAAACGACCTTAGCGGATGTGATTCTGGGACTGCTTCATCCGGAAGGGGGAGCCGTATCGGTAGACGGCATTGGGATTGAAACGATTCCACGGAAATGGAGCCGCCTGATTGGTTATGTGCCGCAAGTTGTTTTTCTGGTAGATGACACGATCAGGAACAATATAGCATTCGGACTTCGTCAGGAAGAAATCAATGACGAGATGGTCTGGAGCGCATTAGAGCAGGCACAGTTAAAGGAGTTTGTGCAGGGTCTGCCAAATGGACTAAACACGATTGTGGGAGAGAGAGGCGTTAAGTTCTCAGGCGGGCAAAGACAGAGGATTGCCATTGCCAGAGCGCTCTACTATAATCCGGATATTCTTGTTCTTGATGAAGCAACCTCCGCACTGGATAATGAGACGGAAAGTGCCGTTATGGAATCTATCGAGGCTCTGCAGGGGCATAAAACGCTTATTATTGTGGCACACAGACTGACGACGATCAGAAAGTGCAACAAAATATATGAAATTACCGACGGACATGCTATATTGAGAGAGAAGGAAGAGGTCTTGAAGGGAAAGTAAGAGATGATAATCGTTAATATACAAGGTCGTTTTGGAAATCAGATGTTTGGTTTTGCGCTATATCGGCAGTTAGTCAAAATGGGAAAGGAAGTTTATGTCGATTTATCGCATAACCGTCTTGACGAACAGATGAAAAAGGAGAGAGCGGTCTTTGCAATTGAGCCGAATATTGATTTGTTTGGTTTTGAATATCCGGTAATTGATGATGAAACAGCCGTGGAATATTTAAAAAACAGAGAGAACCGGAATTTATTGAAAAGATGGGAATATCGTATCTTTCCGCAAAAATGTAAATGCTATGAAGAAAAAGCCACTGCAGTCTTTGACAAGAATGTATTGAAGCTGGATGATGTGTATCTGAACGGATATTGGCAGTCAGAAAAATATTTTGCAGATGCATGTAAAGAAGTGCGGCAAATGTATCGTTTTCCTGATTTGTTTACAGACTATCAGAAGAGAATGATGGAGGAAATGGCAGGAAGACAATCAGTTTCCGTGCATATCAGAAGAGGTGATTATTTAAATCATCCGGAGATTTATGGGACGACAACGTTAGACTACTATAGAAGCGCGATGGCGTATATGCAGGAAAGAAGAGAAAACATTCACTTTTATATCTTTACGAATGATATTCCTTGGGCGGAGCAGAATTTTGAGGGAGATAATATTACGATTGTTGAAGACAGCGGTGATTTGATGATCGGCAACTTGGATATGGCGTTGATGGCTGAGTGCAAGGATAATATTATCGCAAATAGCAGTTTTAGCTGGTGGGGTGCATGGTTGAACCGGAATACGGAAAAGATAGTAATTGCACCGAAGGTATGGGAAATGAATCAATCCACTAAAGATATCTGGTGTGAAGATTGGATAAAGATGTAGGGAGGACATAGATTTGACAGGCAAAAAGATTATTGTAACAGGCGGAGCGGGATTTTTGGGAAAGCACATTGTAAGTCAGTTAGAAGCACAAGGAAACGAAGTGTTTGTGACGAGGAGTGCAGAATACAACTTAGAGAGTAAAGAAGCGACTGACAGTATGTATGAGAAATGTCTTTCCGAGTGGGGGAAGATTGACATTGTCATTCATGCGGCGACGGATATCGGAGGAATCGGCTACAGCAGTTCCCATTCCGCATCACAGTTTTATAGCAATACGTTAATCAACTTGAATACTGTGCATGGAGCGTATCAATATGGAGTCGGTAAGTTTGTGGGAATAGGTTCTGTATGTGAATATCCTGCGGTTACTCCGTGCCCGTTTAAGGAAGAAGAATTATGGAACGGCTATCCGGTGGTCAGCAACGATGCATACGGATTGACGAAAAGGATGCTGTTGGCGCAATGTGTGGCATATGAAAGGCAGTATGGTTTTCATTTTGTTCATCTTCTGCCTGTAAATATGTATGGACCGGGAGATGATTTTGATTTGGCAAATTCGCACGTTATTCCTGCTCTAATCAGGAAAATAGCGTATGCCATCGATCATGACCAGAATACTGTGGAAGTATGGGGAACAGGCTATGAGAGCCGGGAATTTATTTATATTGAAGATGTTGCCGAAGCAGTAATTATGGCGGCTGATAAGTATGAATCCGGAGAACCTGTTAATATCGGAAGCGGGCAGGAAATTCAGATGCGGGAGCTCGCCGATATATTGAAAGAGCTTATGGACTATAAAGGCGAATTCAAGTATCTGGATAACGGGCTAGGCGGACAGGTCAGAAGATTATTGGATGTAAGTAAAGCAGAGAAGGAATTTGGCTTTAAGGCAAAAACGGATTTCCGTGCCGGTTTGGACAAAACCATCAAGGCTTTCTATGAAAATCGTGAGAGAATTGAGAATACCGGGAGATAAATAACACGTTTTTCTGATTTTTACTGGGGTGTTATTCGTATTATGGGGAGAAGCTATCAAGAAGATAGGAACCGAAAGAAAAGATAACTGGGATGAAATTATGGACAAGATATTTGTGACGCGTTCTTCTATGCCTGAACTGGAAGAATATGTAGAAGAAATCAGAGATTTGTGGGAGACTCATTGGCTGACTAATATGGGAGTCAAACATGAGCAGTTTACGGAAGAACTCAAAGATTTTCTGGACGTTCCTAACATATCATTATTCTGTAACGGACATATGGGCTTGGAGATGACCATACAGGCGATGAATTTTCCGAAAGGCAGCGAAATCATTACGACTCCGTTTACGTTTGCCTCTACAACGCACGCCATAGTCAGAAACGATTTGAAGCCGGTATTCTGTGATATCAGGGAAGATAACTATACAATAGATGTGGAAAGAATAGAGGCTTTGATTACGGATAAGACGGTGGCGATTCTTCCGGTGCATGTGTACGGTAATATATGTGACGTAGACCAAATACAAAAAATTGCAGATACATATCAATTAAAAGTGATTTATGATGCCGCCCATGCATTTGGAGAAAAGTATCAAGGGAGAGGCGTCGGTAATTATGGCGACGCATCTTTGTTCAGCTTTCATGCAACCAAGGTATTTCACTCTATCGAAGGCGGGGGCGTCGTATATAGAGAAGAAGAAATGGGAGAGAGATTGTACCATTTAAGGAATTTTGGGATAACAGACGCTGAGAATGTGGATGCAGTCGGCGCGAACGGAAAGATGAATGAGTTTGCTGCGGCGATGGGTATCTGTAATCTGCGTCATATAGATAAGGAAATTGCCAGAAGAAAAACAGTATACGAACGGTATATTGAGAGATTGCATGACGTAAAGGGAGTCAGGCTCTCTGTTCCGGATGAAAAAGTATTGCCTAATTATGCATATTTTCCGGTGCTTATCGAAGACGCATACGGAATAAAGAGAGACGGCGTACATCAGATGTTGGAAAAGAATAATATCTTTGCCAGAAAATATTTCTATCCATGCGTTAATGAGTTTGGGTGTTATAAGTCCCGATTTGACACATTAGAGACACCGATAGCGAGAGAAATTTCTTATCGCATACTGACGCTGCCGATATACGCTGATCTGGCATTGGAAGATGTGGACAGAATTTGTGATATTTTAATAAAAGGCAAGAAGCTGGCATAAGACGACGTTAAGTGGAAGTGAAGCGCGCTCCCTCCGATTTTTTCGGGGGGGGGTGTTTTGCATATTATGGAGGAGAAAAAATGAAACTGCCATCCATTGGAATTACAAAAACAATATTAAAACTGAAAGATAAGAAAAGAAGAAAACAGGCATATCAGTATTTGCCATATTATCTTGACGACCTATCTAAAGGGTTACTAGAAGCAAGACTGTCATTATGTGAAAATAATAAATTAAGCGTTCTCCTATCCGACTATATTAAACTGGGATATGATAATTGGGAAATACCGGAACTGGATTTATATGGTGATGACAAAATTTTCTACTTATTCGGTGAAGGGGATGGGTATGAATATTGTGAGTTGCTTTTGAAGCATAGTAAATACAGCAAAAGATTTAGAACGATAGGAACGGATATTGCTGTTTGGGAAGAGACAGATTCAGATGCGGTGCTGCTTCCGAGCTGTAATATGACGGAGTTAAAAGAAAAATATTCGGACAGGCTCGTGCATGTAAATATTCATGGAGTGGTACCGATCGGGGAGTGCAGCAGACAATACTTCGATGTATTTGCGCCCAAAAAGGACGAGGTGTTTGTCAATGCCGGAGCTTTTCAGGGTGAGACAGATCTTGACTTTGTAAGTTGGACAGATGGTAAATATAAGAAAATATTTGCGTTTGAGCCGATGCAGTCTAATGTTGAAATTTGCAGGAAACAGTATGTTGAGAACGGTGTAGAGAATATAGATTTGTTTGGTAAAGGTACTTGGTCAGAGTCCGGGCGGATATCTTTTGCGGAAGGAGAAAGTCAGGGACAGATAGACGTAAATGGAACGAATAGTATTGAAACGATTAGAATTGATGATGCGGTTGCCGGCTATGAAGGGAAGATAACTTTTATTAAGATGGATATCGAAGGTGCGGAACTTGAGGCTTTGCGGGGGGCAAAAGAAACGATATTAAAATACAGACCGCGAATGGCAGTCTGTATTTATCATAAACCGGAAGATTTATATGAAATACCCGGATATTTATTGTCTCTTGTGCCGGAATATCGTTTTAAAATACGGCAATATACTTCTATGAACTGGGAAACAGTGCTATATGCTGCGGTTGAGGAGGACTGGTGATGGAATCAAGCAGTGTATCTGATTGAACAGGCTGTATGTAGTAAAGGAGGAGTATATATGCTATATGCGCCGATTATTCTTGCGACATTAAATCGATGTGAGCATTTAAAAAGGTGTATTAAATCATTACAACAAAATGATTGGGCGCAATATACGGAATTATATGTATCTGTCGATTATCCTGCGAAGGAATCCCACTGGAAGGGGTATCGAGAAGTAAGAAAATATTTAGAGGACGGAATAGAAGGGTTTCAGAAAGTCCATCTGTTTTACCAACCATCTAATTTAGGCGCTTATCATAATTGGCAATTTCTATTTCGGAAAGTGTTTGAATGCTATGACAGATGTATTGTGACCGAAGATGATAATGAATTTTCTCCATGTTTTATAGAATTTATGGATAAAGGACTGGAGCTGTTTAAGGATGATCCGGATATATTTTGTCTGTGTGCGCATACGCCTAATAAAGCATGGCATACAGAAGGAGAAAATATCCTGAAGCTGTCATCAGTACAGTATTATTACGGAGGTGCTTTCTGGCGGGAGAAATGGACGCGCGCTGTACAAGAAAGCAGTAAAAAATTCTTTGATTCCATTGGACGCAGCCCATATTATATTTGGAAGTTATATTATCATTCCCGCAACATGCTGTGGTGGTATGTGCATCGGTATCTGTGTGACCCACACGAGGTTATGGTTGATAAGGACGGCTCTCCGACAGCGATAGATATTAATTATAATATTTATTGCATTATAAAAAATAAATATATTATTACACCGCTTGAATCTTTATCGAGAAATTATGGGAGAGACGGAAGCGGCGACAATTGCGGCGCCGACCCGACTTATAATCCGGCGGATATTGTGATGGATTGCGCAAGTCATTTTGAGTATCGTTTGCCACAGCCTTTTAAGGTGCGGAAAGTAAATCGTAGAATACAAGCGGGAATTGACGGGAGCTTAAGGTTTAAGGATAATATCAAGGTTCTCCAGAACTGGATTCTTAGGGAACTGTTAGGCGATAAAGGATATCATGAGTTCCTGCATAAACAGAAGGAATACAGAGATAAAAGAAAGTCGAAAAAAGTTTGAATGATAACTGGCGGGAGGGTGGAAGACTAATGATTCTATTTATTTACGGCGCAAAAGGAGCAGGAGTCGAGGTATACGATCTCGTAAAGCGAAATAATACAATCAACAGCAGATACTCTCAAATTTATTTTATTGATGATTTTATGGACGAAAAGGACTATTACGGAACCAGAACTATGCCATTTGCGTCTTGTCAGAAATATATAGGAGATGAAGACGCCGAATTTATTATTGCGGTTGGAGAACCCGCGGCGCGCAAACTCCTATATGACAGAGTAAAGCAGGCGGGCTACTCTCTGGCGACATTGATTGATGAAACGGCCATTGTTTCAGATACAGTGAAGGTTTTAGAAGGATGTATCATTAATGCATACACGATTGTCTCGTCGGAAGCGGTTATAAAAGAAAACTGTATGGTGATGTTTCAATCAATTATAGGACACCATGCGGTGATTGAGAATCATTGTGTTATTTGCCCCAAGGCGACTGTCGGAGGTCACAGCAAGGTTGGAAGACAGACCTTCTTAGGATTAGGTTCTTCAATGATGCAGTGGGTAAAGATAGGAAATGAGGCGGTTGTAGGGTTGGGTTCCATGGTGTTTCGGGATGTGGAGGACGGCGCTACCGTAATAGGCAATCCTGCAAGAGTGACCAAGGGAAACAGTGAGCATAAAGTTTTCCATGAGGCTTAGTGCAGACAGAGGCAATGTGAGGTGGAGAGATGGAAAATAACGAAAAGAAAATATTATCATTTGACGCATATGAATTGCAGAAATATGAACCTAACAGATATCCCTTTCTATTTATTGACAGAGTGACCGAGTGTGTGCCGGGTGAATATGCAAAGGGATATAAAAATCTGACCAATAATGAATGGTTTTTTCCTCATCATTACGAAGGTCATCCCTTTATGCCGGCGGCGATACAGACAGAAGCATTAAGCCAGATGATAACGGTCGCTTTTACGACGCTTCCGGGTATAGATGATGTTGGAGTGGTCGGGTCGAGCTGGAGTGCAAAGTTTCATAGAGAGGTTCGTCCGGGAGACAGACTGGATATCGAAGCGTTCGTAACATCATATACCAGAGGTGTAGGGAAAGGATACGCAAAAAGTTATGTTGATGGAGAACTTGCCTGTGAAGTGGAGTTGAAGCTGGTGATACCTTGTGAATTTGACAAGTACAGACCGGGGAGAAAGATCGAGGAGAAGTGAGATGTTGACGGGCAAAACAGCTATAGTAACGGGAGCGAACAGGGGAATCGGTTTGGCGACGGTTGAAGTTTTCGCAGAGCAGGGAGCGGCTGTCTGGGCGTGCGCACGTATGCAAACGGATGAATTTGAGGAAAAAATAAAAGAAATATCTTCTAAATATGCGGCGACGGTTACACCGGTTTATTTTGACGTGACGAAAGAGGCGGAAGTGAAAGACGCCGTTAAAATGATCAGCGGGCGTTCAAAAACGATCGATATTCTTGTCAACAATGCGGGAATTTCGGTTGAGAGATTATTTAGCATGACGTCAATAGAGACAATCAATAACACGATGGAAGTTAATTTTCTGTCCCAAGTTCGTCTGGCGCAGCTTGTATCCCGATTGATGGTGAGAAATAAAGCAGGAAGTATTATAAATATAGCATCAGTTTCCGGAATGGAAAGCGAGCAGGGAAGTATCGCATACGGGAGCAGTAAAGCCGCCGTTATCTTTTCAACGAAAACAATGGCGGTAGAGTTAGGAAAATGCGGGATCAGGGTAAATTCTGTTTCTCCCGGATTTATAGACACAGATATGTGGAAGAACAGAGACGATGATGTAAGGGATAGGATTATAGCCAGAACACCGCTGGGAAGGCAAGGTACGCCGAAGGAAGTGGCAAACGTAATATTATTCCTTGCATCGGATATGGCGTCCTATATGACAGGACAAAACCTTGTAGTAGACGGAGGAAGATTCGGATGGGGGGGGGTAAAACAAACATAAACAATTGAGAATCAGAGAAAAAAGCTATGGGAGAGTAAAGGATTATCTGTATGATATTAAAAAACGGAAGAAGTATTGTCTATGGCGGTGAGCCATATATTGTAGCTGAATTAAACTCCAGTCATGGAGGAAAAATAGATGTCGCCAGAGAAATGATCGAGGCGGCAAAAAGCTGCGGCTGTGATGCCGTGAAATTTCAATCATGGTCAGCCGAGTCTCTATATTGTCAGGATTACTATGAACAAAATCCGATAGCAAAGCGGATGGTGAATGGTTTTTCGCTGAAACCGGATGAACTGTTGGAACTATCGGAATATTGTAATAGCATCGGCATTGATTTTTCTTCTACTCCATATTCTAATGCAGAGGCGGACTTTCTGGTTGAGCAATGTAAGACTCCATTTGTTAAGATTGCGTCTATGGATATTAATAATTTTCCTTTTTTGAGATATATTGCCGCTAAAAATGTGCCCATTGTTTTGTCAACGGGTATGGCGACGATAGAAGAAATAGAGTCGGCGGTCAGGGAAATTGAGGGGACAGGCAATCATAATCTATGTATCCTGCATTGCGTCTCTTTATATCCGGTTGAAGCCGGGGCTGTTAACCTGAATAATATGGTGATGCTGAAAGAGAGGTTTCCAGAATATGCGGTGGGATATTCTGATCATACGATAGGCGGTGAGGTGGCCTGTGCGGCAGTCGGTCTTGGCGCAGCGCTGATAGAGAAACATTTTACATTGAATAGCCAGAAAATTGGCTGGGACAATCAGATGGCGACGGAACCGGCGGAGATGAAGCGTTTGATCGAGGGATGCCGTAAAGTACATAGTGCGTTAGGACAATATGAGAGAATATTGACGGCGGAAGAATTCGAACAGCAGAAAAAAATGCGGAGAAGTATGGTCGCTGCTGAAGACATGCCGTCAGGACACGTTATCACGGAAGAGGACCTTACTGCAAAACGTCCGGGAGAAGGAATACCGGTCAGTGAGTATGAGAAACTGGTGGGACGGACTTTGAATCAGAATATTGAGAAAGACCGGTTAATTTTGGATAAGCATTTACGGGAGCAGAAGCAACATGATTGATGATTTTCACAAGATACAGCCATACTCTTTAGAAAAAGCGGAAAAAGAACAGTTGTTGTTAAAGGAACTGAACCAGTTAACTAAGATGCATAAGGCTGAATGTGCCGCATATGCGAATTATCTCGATGCAATCGGATATGAACAGGAGCAGGCGAAGACCTTGGAGGAAATACCTTTTGTGCCGATTCGTATTTTTAAAGAACTTGAGATGAAGAGCATTCCAGACGAAGATATTTTTAAGATCATGATGTCGTCGGGAACAAGCGGACAGGCACAATCCAAAATATATCTCAGCAAAGACAATGCGATACTTCAACAGAAGGTGCTGCTCCGTCTTCTTGGAGACTTCGTCGGTACGAAGCGGCTGCCGATGCTTGTTGTGGATTCACGGACAATGATCAGAGATAGAAGGCTGTTTACAACAAGAGGCGCAACCATTATGGGACTTGATTTTATGGCGAAAAAAATGGTGTTTGCGCTGAATGATGATATGACGTTAAATGTGGACGCATTGATGGATTTTATCACGACTTACGGAGATGAAAAATTTATTATTTTCGGATTTACCTTCATGATATGGCAGCATCTTTTCCATGAATTAGAACAGAGAAATTTGAAAGTTGACTTGTCAAACGGTTACCTATTAACAGCGGGCGGCTGGAAGAAACTGAAAGCAGAAGCCGTATCAAATGAAGAATTTAAATCCCGCGGAGAGAAAGTCTGCGGAATCAGACATTATGTTGATCACTACGGCATGGCGGAACAGACGGGATGCATCTATGCAGAGTGCGAATACGGTCATCTTCATGCGAGTATTTATTCAGATATTATTATAAGAAATTATAAAGATTTTTCGCCATGCAGGTATGGTGAACGCGGATTTATTCAGGTACTTTCGTGTTTGCCCCATTCATATCCGGGACATTCCATATTGACGGAGGACGAAGGAATGATTCTTGGAGAAGATGACTGTCCGTGCGGAAGAAAAGGGAAATATCTACAGATATTCGGACGGATGAAGAATGCCGAGATAAGGGGGTGCAGCGATACTTATGCAGCAAACTTTTAGCAGCATACAATATCTTGTCGGCGATAGGGACATTCTTGAGCGGATGGAAAGCGTTCAAGTTCTTCCTTTATTTTCGGAGCGTGTGCTGGATTTTATGGACTGCCTTTCGAAAAGGCTGATGGCCAGCAACAAGGCAAAGAAATATCCGGATGTGATTGCGTTTGCCTTTTGGATCAGACGCGCATCTTTATATAAGGCAAGCCTTCCCTATCGGGACGGCGGCCAAAGGATAGGGAGAGGCGTTGCATTTCATATTGCGCCATCCAATATTCCCGTTCAGTTTGCGGTTTCCATGACATATGCTCTCACGGCGGGAAATGCGTCTGTAATACGGATATCTGATAAAAAATTCGAGCAGGTAGATATTATCTGCGAGGCGGTGCGTTTTGTTATAGAAGACGGATATCCGGATCTAAAGCCTTATATTTGCATTATCCGGTACGCGCATAATGATGAGATTACGCAGTCGCTTACGGACCTATGCGATATCCGTATGATATGGGGCGGTAATCGTACGATTGCGGCAGTACGCAAAGCGGCTATAAAAGCCAGATGCCTTGATCTTGGATTCGCAGACCGGTACTCTATAGCGGTGATTGATTCGGACGAGTATTTAGACAAGGATAGCGGTATACTGGCAGTCGATTTTTATAATGATACATATTTTTCCGATCAGAATGCATGCAGTTCCCCAAGACTTGTCGTATGGACGGGGAATAGTATAGCAAAAGCAAAAGAAGTATTCTGGGATGCATTGGAGAAAGTGATACATCAAAAATATACGATGGATCCGATATCCGGTTCGGAGAAATTACTTAAGACAGCCGTATGCGCCGCCAGTCATCCGGGGGTAAGAGAAATTAAGAAAGACAATTTACTTGTAAGAGTAGAGCTGCCGTTATTGTATGACGACATCATGGACTTCAAGGGAAATTGCGGCTATTTTTTTGAGTGCAGCGTGGATAAACTGGAACGCCTTGTGCCGATTATGAAGCAGGATTGTCAAACCGTTACCTATATAGGAGAACTAGAGGGCAGACTTCGCCAAATTATAAATGAGAATGGGGTAAAAGGGGTTGATAGAATCGTTCCTGTCGGGCATGCGGCGGACATTGCATTTGTGTGGGACGGTCTTGATCTACCTAATATATTATCACGTCAAATAGGTAATTTATAATGAACATTAAATCGAACACGACATTAACGGAATTCGATTTAATATAAATATCAAAATAAGAAAGGGAAATTATCATGACAAATTATGAAAAGTATTTGAATGTGTTTACAAAAATGTTTTCTGTTACAGAGGAGGAAGCGGTAAAACTTGAGTATCAGGGTATTCCTGATTGGGATTCAGTGGGTCATATGGAACTGGTTGCAGCAATCGAGGAGACATTTGACATTATGATGGATACGGATGATATCATTGATTTTAACTCCTTTGAAAAAGGGAAAGAACTTCTTTCAAAAAATTACACGATTGAATTTTGAGATGGAAAAGTATTATGATTTGGAATTTTGAAAAATACCGTGAAAATATTGCGTTGAAAGATGAATACGGAACGACGGTCTCTTATGAAGAACTTTCAAAGCAGGCGAAGAATATGAGGCAGGTAATAGGACAAAGATGTCTGGTATTCTGCCTGTGTACAAACAGCATTGGCTCTGTTAGCGGCTACTCGTCGTTTGTTTCGGAAGGAATGGCGCCAGTGCTTCTGAATGCGCACCTTGAGCAAGGACTATTAGACAATCTTGTCAATACCTATCAGCCAGCATTTATCTGGAGTCCGACAGATCAACTGGATCAGTACGGCAACTATGGGAGCGAATGTTGTTTCGAGAAATATGGTTATTCTTTATTGAAGACAAACTTCGATAAACAATTCGAACTGCATGATGAATTGTGTCTGCTGCTTACTACTTCCGGTTCTACGGGAAGTCCTAAATTTGTGCGTCAGAGTTATAGGAATGTCATAAGTAATGCGCAGTCCATTGTTCAATATCTTAAATTGAATGAAACGGAGAGGCCGATAACGACACTGCCTATGAACTATACATATGGGCTGTCTATCATTAACAGTCATTTGATGGTCGGCGCTACTTTGCTCTTAACTGATAAAGGACTTATGCAAAAAGAGTTTTGGAAGTTCTTCAAAGAGGAAGGCGCAACTTCGTTTGGAGGCGTACCGTATACTTACGAGATGCTGAAAAAGTTAAGGTTTTTCAATATGGATCTGCCGTCGCTTCGCTATATGACACAGGCGGGCGGTAAGCTGATTCCGAAACTCCATCGTGAATTTGCCGAGTATGCAGCGCAGACGAATAAGAAATTTGTTGTAATGTATGGGCAATGCGAAGCAACTGCAAGAATGGGATATCTGCCGTCTGAAAAATCTATTGAAAAATGCGGTTCCATGGGAATTGCAATTCCGGGAGGCAGGTTTCATCTGACAGATGCAAATGGAAATGAAATTGATGAACCGGATATGACCGGAGAGTTGATCTATGAAGGAGACAATGTGACATTAGGCTATGCAGAATGCGGTGATGACCTAAAGAAAGGCGATGAGCGCGGCGGTGTGCTGGAGACGGGCGATATGGCGCAGTTTGATGCGGACGGCTACTATTACATTGTCGGAAGGAAAAAAAGATTTCTCAAAATTTATGGCAACAGAGTAAATCTTGATGAAATCGATCGCCTGATCAAAGCGGAATTTGATGGAATTGATGTTGCAAGCGCAGGGATAGATGACCATATGTACATATTCGTGACGGATGATAAACTATCCGACAAAGTAAAGCAATTTGTTGCCTTGAAAACGGGATTAAATTCCGGTGCTTTTCATATTGTTGCGATTGGCTCCATTCCGAAGAACGATTCGGGTAAAATATTGTATAAAGAGTTGGCTAAATACTATGAGTAGCGCGGAAGGAAGCGGAATATGAACTTTGGCGAATTGTTGGAAATAGCGCCTTTTTCGTTAAGTAAAGAACAGAAAAATGAATTATTGACAAGAAGACTGAAAGAACTTACACATCTGCATCAAAGTAACTGCCCGGAATATCGTAAGATTCTGGATAGTTTGAACTTTGACATTGACAGAGTGACAAGCTATGTCGAGCTGCCGTTTCTTCCCGTGCGAATGTTTAAGGAATTATCTTTAAAGAGCATTCCGCAAGAGGAAATCGTGAAAACGATGACATCTTCCGGGACGACAGGACAGACGCCGTCTAAAATATATTTGAACAGAGCGACGTCATCCAATCAGCAAAAGGCGCTGGTAAAGATTGTAAATGAGTTCACCGGTTCAAGTCGTATGCCCATGATTATTCTGGACTGCCCGTCTGTGATAAAGAATAGAGCCATGTTTTCGGCAAGAGGGGCGGGAATCTTAGGGTTTTCCATTTTTGGCGCTGAGAAGATTTATGCATTTAACGATGATATGGAATTAAATGTTGAAGGATTAAAAGATTTTTTAACAAAGTATCAAGGACAAAAGATTTTTTTGTTCGGATTTACATATATGATATGGGAATATTTCTACAAAAAAATCTTGGCGTTAAAAAATGAAAATGTGACATTTGATCTGTCCGACGGAGTCCTCATACATGGCGGCGGCTGGAAAAAACTGATCAGTGAAGCGGTAAGCGCCGAAGAGTTTCACCGGAGGTTAACAGATGCATGTGGACTTCAACATATACACGACTATTATGGAATGGTTGAACAGACAGGGTGTATTTATATGGAATGCGAGTATGGTCATTTGCATACAAGCATTTTTTCAGACGTGATCATAAGAAGGACTAAGGATTTTTCATTGTGCGGAGCAGAAGAGAGCGGAATTATAGAAGTGGTGTCGTCTATACCGGAATCTTATCCCGGACACTGTCTTTTGACAGAAGATATCGGGCAGATTTTAGGCGAGGATGACTGTCCTTGCGGAAGAAAAGGAAAATATTTTAAAGTAGAAGGACGGTTGAAAGACGCGGAAATCAGAGGGTGTAGTGATACTTTCGACATAAGGAAGAGCAGATGGAGTATTTAGCAGGAAGTAAGGAAATAGTAGAATCGATGCCTAAACTTCATAGTAGAGAGCCGTTTACGTCGGCAATACTAGAGTTTTGCGACGACATAGCAAAAGAATTGATGCGAGTACCGAACGGAAGGAATTATCCCGATATTATCACGCTTGGATTCTGGCTCAGAAAGGCTTCGACGGAGGCCTTAAGAAAGCGATTTGAGATTAAGGATGAGAATGTGCACTTGGGAAGGGGCGTGATTTTTCATGTTGCGCCTTCTAATGTGCCCGTGAATTTTGCGTATTCTCTATTTATGGGATTGTTATGCGGCAATGCAAATATCGTTCGTGTCCCGTCAGGGAATTTCCCACAGGTGTCGATGATTATCGGCGCAATTCATAAAGCTTTATGCAGACATCCTGATATGGCTCCGTATATATGTCTGGTAAAATACGGACACGAACAGGAGATTAACGATCACTTCTCGGCGATTTGTGATGTGCGTATCGTCTGGGGAGGGGACGCCACTATAGCAGAGATCAGGAAATCACCGCTGCCTCCAAGAGCGACGGAAGTTACTTTTTCGGATAGATTTTCGCTGGCGGTTATTGATGCGGATGTCTACCATATGATGAATGAACAAGAAAAGAGCGAGCTTGCGAGAGGATTTTATAACGATACCTATCTGACTGACCAGAATGCCTGTACCAGCCCAAGAGTTGTCGTATGGTTAAACAGCATAGGGAAAGAAGCGGAGAGGAAGGAATTCTGGTCGAGATTATGGGAAATCGTTGATAAAGAGTATGTTTTTCAGGATATACAGGGCGTCAACAAACTAACGAAAAAATATTTGCTGGCAGCAGATGCGGAAATCAACATAAAAGAAGGAAAGTTCATTGAGAACAAAGACAATAGACTTATCTGTGTGGAAATAGACAAATTAACGGAGAATCTTCCGGTTTATTTTGATAATGCAGGCTTTTTCCCAGAGTATGCAGCAGAAGATATTTCGGAACTTTCCATACTCTGTAATGACAGCCGGTGTCAGACAATAGGGTATGCAGGGAGGAGAGAGATGTTTGCACCCTTGATTAAAATGGGTGTGAAAGGCATTGACAGAATTGTTCCGATTGGTAAGACGCTGGATTTTGATTTCATTTGGGATGGATATAATTTGTATGAAAGGCTGGTAAGAACGGTAGTAATATATTAGAAGTTCCGTGATAGGAGGTAAATTGATGAACGTATTATTAGTAATGCCGAAAACAGGATATTTGTGGGACGAGTGGGCAACGCCGCCGGTTGGAATTGCATATGTTTCTGCATATTTAAAGGCAAATTGCGTGAATGTGTATACAGTAAACTTGAATTTGGAAGACGATGACGTCTATAATGTATTAGAAGAAAAAATAAATAAATATGATATTGGAATATTAGGAACCGGAGAATTGGTGGTAAATCTCCGAAAAATTCAAGAGATTGCAAAGGCAGCTAAAAGGATAAAACCCCAGATAAAAGTATGGATAGGAGGCAGTTTGGTAACGAACAGTCCGTATGAAGCAATGGAGTTGGTGCCGGAAGCTGATTTCGGAATGATAGGCGAAGGAGAAATTACTTCTCTGGAACTGGTTCGTATGTTGGAAAGTATGGAAGAGCCAAGTGAAGAGGATGTAAAGAAAATAGACGGACTGATCGCGCGCAGAAAAGACGGAACACTGTACTGTACAGACAAAAGAGCAGATATCGAGAATCTGGATTCTATACCGTTTCCGGACTGGGAGGGATTTCGACTGGTCGAAACCTGCAGAAAGTATGCGAAAGAGGATAACAGTATTACCGCATCAATCGTATCGAGCAGATCGTGTCCGAATTCATGTACGTTCTGTTCAAAGACCGGCGGTAAAAAGTATAGAAAGCGTTCTTTGGATAATATCTTTAAGGAAATTGACGAACTCGTAAATAAGTATCACGTAAACAGATTGAACTTTAATGACGAACTGTTTGCAGATAATTCGGACCGGCTGTATCAATTTTGCGATAGGATGGAGAAATATCACATCGAATATAGGATCAGCATGCATATTGGACGGAACTTGAATCTGGAGTTATTGTCAAGAATGCATAAGAGCGGATGTAAAGTGATTTTTTACGGTTTGGAAAGCGCTGATAATAATGTCTTGACGAGTATGAGAAAACATATTACAATCGATGAGATTGAGAGATGTTTACAAATAACGAAGCAGGCGGGAATTATTGTTGAAGGAAACTTTATTTTCGGAGATCCGGCAGAGACAAAGGAAAGCGTGAGAACAACGCTAAAGTGGATTGAAGATCATTATACAATGGGGCTGATTGAAGTAGCGCCGATCAAACTGTATCCCGGGTCACAGTTGTACGAAGATGCGGTAAATAATGGAAGAATTAAGGATACGGTGAAATTTATCGAGGAGGGATGTCCGCTTGTCAATGTTTCCGGTCTGTCTGATGAAGATTATAGAAATATGATAAATAATGATTTGACTGTTATACAGAAGATGAGATTGAAACGTCAGGAAGGTTTGGAGTTATTTCATGCTGACAATGGAAAAATAGGCGCAAAGGCAATATGTCCCAACTGTGGGGCCCAAATAGAATTTGTCGTGGAAGATACTTCTCATATATTAAGAATGTACACGGAGCATTGCCCTGATTGCGGTACGCTTGAATATTTGAACTTATTTCCGGTCTATTATGACAAAGTTAAGGACAAGCTGGAAGAGATTTTCCGGGAACAAAAAGTCGGTATTTTCGGATGTGGCAACATATGGAAGATGTTTTATTCGGTAGGTGATATATTTAAAACGGCTCAGTATGATATTTTCGATGAAACACCTTTTTTACAAAATGAAGGCTGGAACGGAAGAAAGGTATACTCACCGGAAATGATTGCTGAAAACGGAATAAATACTTTGATTGTTATGATAAGAACATCCAAGAAGGAAATACAAGAGAAAATGATGAACGAATATCATATACAAAAATTAGACATCATTATGTGCTATGATATGATGAGCTAAGAGATAAAATCTGAATTCCGGGCAGAGGCACTGGAATCAATAAAAAATACTTGGAGATAAGAGATGAAAATTACATGCGAACAAATATGCAGCATGGTTGCGCAGTTCGATAGTGAAATGAAAGAATTCGTTAAAAATGCGAAAGCCGGTTGTGTATGCTATGGAGATAGTCTGATGATTCATGGCGCGCTTGCAGAATTATCGGAGGATGGATTCAATGTCAGATATATTGTTGATGATACGCCGAAAAAGCAGGGGCGGATTGTAGATGGAGTTGAGGTGGTCTCGAGGTCGGACGAGAGAATTCGTTCCGAGAGATACATCATCGGCACAACTTCATCCGTAAAGCGTATGCGCGATAATTTTGAGTGGGGGGGGGTAGAATCGGTATTATTTGTGCCGTTTTGTAAGTACTCTCTTTGGAAACATTATGATGAATGTGTGTATGTGAGAGACAATCTTTTAGAAGATGAGAAAAGCGTTGAAATATACAATCTGGCTATGTATGCCCAGATGACGGATTATCATAATATTGATTCTACCGGATACGGCGAACCTAATCAGTATTTTGCAATACCGGAATTTGATTTGCTCACACATGAGCATTTTGTTGATGCAGGTGCATTTGTGGGTGACACTTTGGATGAGTTTATTCGTCATTCACAATTATTCGAAAAGTATATATGTTTCGAGCCTGATGAGAATCATATCAGAGCGATTGAAGCTAGGAAAAAAAGGTTATGCGTGGAATGGAATCTGCCGGATGAGGCAATTGAAATAGTCAAAGCCGGTGTCGGAGAGCATAATACCAAGGCTAAATTAAGCAGTGATTATACCGGGTCGTCCACGAGAATGGTCTGTGATGAATTAGGAGATGCAGGGATTGATGTTGTAAAACTTGATGACTATTTTGCCGGACAGAAGGTGACATTTATCAAAGCCGATATTGAGGGAATGGAAGTGCAGGCTCTGAAAGGTGCAAGAGAGCTGATCAAAAATCAAAAACCTAAAATTGCAGTTTGCGTTTATCATCTTCCGTGGGATATCTATAAAATACCTTTGCTGGTGAAAGAACTGAATTGTGAATACAAATTTAAGATGCGGCTTCACTCAAGAGGATATGAAGAATTAGTCCTTTATTGCTATTAATATCTATGAATAGTGGGAACAATCACAGTGCGCTCCCTCCGAAATTTTTTCGGGGGGGGGTGCTTTTGTATGTTTATGAGGAGAATACGATATGGTATACGCACCGATTATCATAGTGACATTAAACCGGTACGAACATTTAAAAAGATGTATTGAATCATTACAAAAAAACGGCTGGGCAAAATACACGGAACTATATATTTCCGTTGATTATCCGGCGGATGAATCCCACTGGGAAGGATATGGAAAAGTCAGAGAGTATCTGGAAAATGGAATAGAAGGTTTTAAGAAAGTATTTATCTACTATCAGTCTGTGAATCTCGGGGGCGCTGAAAATTTTATGTTTTTGAAACGTATTATATTTCAGTCTTACGACAGATGGATTGAGACGGAAGACGACAATGAGTTTTCGCCGTGTTTTATAGAATTCATGGATAAAGGTCTGGAACTGTTTAAGGATGATCCCGATATTTTGTATCTGTGTGGACATATGCCCGAGAAGGAATGGCATACAAAGGGAGAAAATATTCTGAAATTATCTTCTATACAATACTATTATGGCGACGGACTCTGGAAAGATAAATGGATACGGTTTTCGCAGGACAAAAACCGTAAACTGTTTGATTCCATCGGAAAAAATCCATATTATGTCTGGAAATTGTATCATCACTCCAGAAATATGCTCTGGTGGTATGTCCACCGTTATCTGTGCGATCCTTATGAGGCGATGTTTGATAAGGACGGTGAAGTGGCGCCGATAGATATCAACATTAATATTTATTGTATCATCAGGAACAAATATATTATTACACCGGTCAAATCGCTCTGCAGAAATTTCGGACGGGACGGCAGCGGCGCACATTGCGGAGTAGATCCCTGCTATGATCCATGTGACAAGAAGATAGATGAATCGGAAAGCTTTGAATACCGTCTGCCGGAGCCCTTTAAGATGCGGAAGGAGAATCGTAAGATTCAGGCGGGAATCGATGGGAGTCTTAAGTTCAGAGACAATGTGAAGGTACTGCAGAACTTAATTTTGCGGGAACTGCTAGGCGACAGAGGATATCACATTTTTATTCAGAAACAGAAAGAGCATAGAAGTAAAAGAAAGTAGGTTTTGGAAGATATACAGAATAGATGTATGGAATAAATTTATGAAGGAGAAACCGTATTGAAAAAAATACTAATGCTTGGCGGAGCATATTCGCAGGTTCCGGCAATCAAACGTGCTAAAGAGATGGGATATCATGTGATTACATGCGACTATCTGTCGACAAATCCGGGGCATGCTTATGCGGATGAGTATGCAGATATCAGTACGACGGATAAGGAAGCGGTACTGCAATTTGCTAAGACTAACGAGGTTGACGGGATTATTGCTTATGCCTCTGACCCGTCGGCAATGACGGCGGCTTATGTCAGTGATAAATTAGGTCTTTCCGGAGCGGATTATGAATCGACAAGAGTGCTTAGTGAAAAGGATTTATTCAGACAATTTCAGAAGAAAAACGGATTCCCTGCGCCTGTTTTTCATTCGATCACAAAACTGGATGAACTGGAGCATATGATATCTGAAATCAAGTATCCGTGTATGGTGAAACCTGTCGACTCTTCAGGGAGTAAAGGCGTCCGAAGAATTGAGTCGCAGAGGGGACTGCGTCAGGCGGTGGAGAATGCATTTACATTCTCAAGATGCGGAAGAGTTATCATAGAACAATGCATAGAAACGCCGTATAACCAGTTTCACGGAGACGGTGTTGTCATAGATGGGCAAATAGCATTTCTGGCGCTCGGGGAACAGCGCTTTAAGAATTCTGTTCCGATAGGAACTTCATTTCCGGCAAGAATAGACGAGAATTTGATGCGGAAGGTTTATGAAGAGGTTTCACGTACAATTGAGCGTTCCGGGTTTGAGAGTGGTGGAATTAATGTTGAAGTCAGAGTTACGGCACAAAATGAAATATATGTGATTGAGATTGGCCCACGCACGGGAGGAAATTATATTCCACAGCTTATGGAACTGGCTACGGGAGAGGATGAGATGACCGCCGTGCTGCAGATTGCCATGGGAGAGAAGAGTGATATAAAATCGCCGGCACATATACAATACTGCTTTCAGTATATTATCGGTGGTGAGGCAGACGGTCGGTTTGCAGAGTTATTTATTGATGATTATATGAAAGAAAAGGTGGTAGATTTATATATCCACAAAAAGAAAGGAGATTCGATCAATGAATATGAGAACAGCAGCGGGGTGGTCGGCGTTGCTTTGCTGAGGTTTGAAGGAGCGGAAGAAATGGAACAAGATATTACAAATATAAAGCGGCATATTAAAGTTCTGTTAGAAGGGTAGAGAAGAATGAAGAAAAACAAATCGGCAATCGCTATTTTTGCGTCATTGATCATCAGTATCATTATAGGAGTAATTTTACAAGGGAATCTCGAAACGGCGGAATTGTTTCGCCCATTAGGCACGATTTATATTAACCTAATTAAAATGATTATGGTACCGCTGGTGTTTTCGTCATTGATAGTAGGTATTTCCAGTATTACGGACATTAAGAAGATAGGAAAAATGGGAATCGTTACAATTGTTTATTTTATGGCAACGACAGCGCTTGCAGTTATTATCGGTCTTGTATTATCGAATATTTTCAAACCCGGTTTAGGCATCACGGTTGGCAGCGAAGTATACGAAGCGAAAGAATTTCCGAGTATAGCGGAGCAGATCGTGGGAATCTTTCCGAGTAATCTATTGGATGCGTTGTTAAATGCAAACATGCTGCAGATTATTTTTGCAGCGATTGTCATAGGAATCGCGATTGTCAAGGCGGCGCCGAAGGGAAACAGGCTGCGCGGTGTGATAGAGGATCTCTTTGAGGTGATGAGCATTATTACGAAGGGCATTATGGTCTTAACGCCAATCGGTATTTTGGGATTAATGATACCGACGGTAGCGGCAAATGGATTGAGCGTATTAATACCGTTAGGAAAGCTCATTCTAGTATTTTATCTGGCGGTTTTGATTCAGATGGGAATTACATATACGGTGTCTTTAAAATGTTTCTCGGATTTCAGGCTAAAGGATTTCTATCGGGCGATGATGCCTGCGCAGGTTATTGCGTTTGTGAGCTGCAGCTCGGCGGCTGCGCTGCCGGTTTCTATGCAGCGGACGCAGGAAGAACTGAGCATTTCGAAAGAAGTCAGCGGGTTTGTTCTGCCGCTTGGCGCAACGATCAACATGGACGGGAATGCTTTATACCAAGGTATCGTGGCGCTGTTTATTGCACAGGCTTATGGTATCGGGATCAGTATACCGCTGCAGATTATGATTATATTGACCGGTACGCTGGCATCGATTGGTGCAGCCGGAGTACCGGGAGCGGCGATGGTGGTACTCAGTACGGTGCTGCTGTCGGTGGGACTGCCGGTAGACGGTATCGCGCTTGTTGCCGGTGTGGACAGAATCCTTGATATGGGACGGACATTAACGAATATTACAGGTGATGCGACTGCGGCTTGTATTGTTGAGAAAACAAATCATTAGCTGATACGGTAAGGAGGATTATGCATGTTAGATAAGATAAGAGTGGAAGAAGACATTACTCCTTCGCATATAAAGATTGGACAAGATTTAAATCCGCTTTTTATATGGGGATGTGGCGCCCTCGCAATACAAGTTTATGAATTTTGCAGAAAATATGAAATTGGTGTTACAGGAAGTTTTGTTAATATAAAAGTCAGTCAGAATTGTTTGGATGATTTACCGGTATATGATTTGAAAGATTTGATATGTCAATATCCGAAATTCAGTGTCATTGTAGGAATTGCGGATTATGTATATGCGCAAGATTACCTAAAGAAAATAGAAAACATAGAAAATGTATACTGCCTTTCCAGTGTTTGCTGTGGAGTGACGAATCTAATAACATATGATTATATGGAGAATAATAAACAAGCTATAAATGCACTGTATCATGACTTGGCGGATGAGAAATCAAAGGAGTGTATGATCGCATATTATGAAAGCCGGATAAATGACAAGGCGGAATACATGTTTCCGTATTATGACAAAGGTACAAGTTATTATAGAAACGATGTGTTTAAATTGGGCGTAGATGAGACGCTGCTGGATTGCGGCGCATGTGTTGGGGATGCAATCTGGTCCTTCATAGATGAGGTTGAAGGGACATATCAATCCGTTCTCGCAATGGAACCCGATAAGGACAACTATGCCGTATTGTTGAAAGAAACACAAAGAAGGAATCTGAACAATATTATTATTAAGAAGGTATGTGCTTACAACGAGAATACATATGTACGTTTTGGCGGAAAAATGCAGAGGGGAGAGGTAGATAATACAAATAGTGAATACGAACTGTATGAAGCAGTGGCGATAGATGATCTGTGTGAAGAATTGGGTATGATTGAGGACATAAGCATTGTTAAGATTAATTTTCTTTCTGCTGTTCCGGAGATTATAGAAGGGGCAAGGAAGCTTCTGCTTGACAGGAAACCTCGATTGGTTATCCGTGCGGCATATAGTGAGGATGAACTGCTTAAAATATATTCAGCTATCAAAAACATCAATCCGACATATCAAATATATTTACGATATACGCTGGGCGTACCACAGGGGCTTACGCTGATGGCGGTTTAACGTGCTTGAATTTGTCGTATTTTCTGTAGTATAATATAACAATATATTGAAATCGGATAACGGCAAAGGAAAAACAATGACGGACGGCAGGAGAAATATAGGAATAGATTTGTTGAGAATAATATCCATGTGTATGATTATCATGATACACATGAATGATTACGGGAAAGCATCTGAAATGATAGATGCTTTTTCTTTCAAATATTTTCTCTCGAAGGGGATTATTTTCTTTACTGCCTGTTCGGTGAATATCTATGCCATGATCAGTGGTTTTGTGAGCGGAAGTAAGACCGTTCACAGCGGCAGTATCAGGAAATTTCTGAAATTATGGTTTCAAGTTTTTTTCTATTCTGTACTTCTTATGTTAATTTTCAAAACGATGTATCCGACGCAAATCGGTAGACGACAGATGCTGGAGGCTGTATTTCCGGTCACGTCCATGCAGTATTGGTATTTTACTTTCTATATACCGGTATTATTTTTTGCACCCTATCTGAATCTGATGGTTTCCCATATGGATATTGCCGCTATGCGGAAACTCATTGCATTACTTTTCTTGATTTTCTCGATTATTCCGTGGGTTTTTCAGACAGACTGGTTTGGGTTGGATGGGGGATTCAACGCATTCTGGCTTATTATCATGTATTTATTCGGCGCATGGCTTAGAAAAGAGAGCGATATTACGGATTCGCCGCTTGCCAAATGCCGGAAATCTTGGCTGCTATTTAGCTTGATAGGGCTTATACTGATACAAGTTTTATTGCGCTATGCACTGGATAAGCTTGGGGCGGTGACTGGAGCGGGCAGTGGGCTTATGCATGCCTTTAGCAGTTATACTTCGCCGTTTATCGTGCTGGAAGCTTGTGTGATGGTGATTTTATTTGGAAGCTTGACATTGGCGGAGACAAAGATAAGGTGGATTTCCGAATTGGGCGTGGCATCATTCGGGGTATATTTGATTCATGACAATCATTTTGTCCGGGAATATATGATGATGGAACGGCTGATAGGAATAGGACAGCTTAATCCGGTTGCATACATGCTGGCAATGTTAGGATGCGCAGTCGGAATATATATGTGCTGCGCGGTAGTGGAATTGCTGAGGAGTTCTGCCGTGGATAGTATGAACTATTTGTATAAACGAATTAAACAGGGGGAAGCATGAAACAGGATAGGTCCGACGAAAAAATTGTATGGATAGATTGTGCTAAGGCGATAGGGATACTCGCCGTCCTTGTGGATCATTCATATGGTGTCTTGTATGAAAATGTAAGTATTACGTGTTTATCCTTTTTTTCTGTAAGTCTTTTTATCTTGATTATGGGCGTCACAACGTACATTTCAGAGACAAAATGTACGGAACGGAAAATGTGGTTTATGCTCAGTAGGAAGATGGGGAAAATACTCCTGCCTTATTTTGTGGCGACAATCATTTATTCGCTTTGGATAGACGGAATGTTTGATTTGAGGAGCATTGTGCTCAGGTTATTGTATTTTAATGCTTCAGGTCCATTTTACTATGTTTCCTTATATTTGCAGCTAATTGTGGCAAATGCTGTTTTATATAGGATATTATTGATATGCAGTAAGAGAGAAGGTATTTATCAAGTTGTTTTAAAACTACTTGTTGGAATCGTGATTGTAGTGATTTCGGTGCTAACAACGCTGCATAGTAATTTGTTTGATATTTATGGCGGTGGCGGAAAATTGTTTGGTGGGACATACTTAATATTAGCGTATGTTGGAATGGTCTTTGCGCCACATTTAATTAAGAAACGGACGTCAAAATATCTGTTTGCGGTGACTGCCTGTACAAGTATTTTATGGTTAGGAGTATTGAAATACTGCTGGGATTGCAACAGCATCGATGATTTCTTGCGTCTGGATGAAAACCTAATGTTCGGTACTGGACTTAACCCGCCGGGAGTTACGCTTATGTGCTATGCAGGCATAGTACTATTGTGGTGCTTTGCGATGGGCTCCCTTTGCGCAGAGGGCAATTATTTAACCATAAAAATAGCTGGATTTTTAAAAGGGATTGGGGAAAGTAGCCTTTATATTTTTCTATATCATAGATTGATTCTTGATTATTTTTTATGTCCCTATATTGTGATTGAAAATATTTGGATTAGAAGAATCATCTATATTGTATGTATGGTATATATTCCTATCATTGGAAACAAGTTATACATGGCATGTAAAAGAAAAGCAAAATTGCTGACCGATTTTGGGGATTAGGGTACTTATGAGAATATTTTTTGCTATAATAGATTAGAACATCATGTTTTGAGGTAGATGTCGAAATGAAATTGAGTTTCATATGCAGACACACAGGAGGATAAGATAATATGAAATATATAGGAGCGCATATGCTCGAGTTCCCGCAGCATGGGGATGAGAGAGGACATTTGGTCATTGTAGAAGGACAGAAGGATATTCCGTTCGAAATCAAAAGAATTTTCTATATATACGGTTCGGATGAAACGGTAGTCAGAGGACAACATGCAAACCGCAAAACGCAGTTTGTTTTGATTAATGTGGCAGGAAAATGCAAAGTGAAAGTATGTGACGGCAAGGGAAATGAGTCCGTGTTTCTGTTAGACAGACCGCATACGGGAATCTATCTGCCATGTATGGTGTGGAAGGAGATGTATGACTTCAGCGAAGATTCCGTATTGCTTTGCCTTGCCAGTGAACATTATGATGCAGACGAGTATATAAGGGAATATGACGAGTATCTGAAGATTGTAGATGAAGAGGACAAATAAATGAAAATATCAGTGGTGATTCCGGTATATTATAATCAGGATAACTTAAAGCCGTTGTATGAAGATATTTCTAAGAAGCTTTTTGTCCATACCGAATATGACTGGGAAATCGTTATGGTCAATGACGGCTCTAAGGATGAAAGCTATACGGTTATGAAAGAATTGGCATCTAAAGACTCAAGGCTTAAAATATATAGTCTCTCAAGGAATTTTGGTTCGCATGCGGCAATTCTATGCGGGCTGTCTAAATGCACCGGAGACTGCGCGGTGGTGAAAGCGGCGGATCTGCAAGAACCTACCGAGATGATTCTGGAGATGGTGGAAAGCTGGCAGCGAGGCAACAACGTTGTTCTGGCTGTGCGGAAGGACAGACAGGAAAGTAAAGGGCAGACAATGTTTGCTAATCTGTATTATTGGATGATGAGGAAGGTTGCGCTGCCGGATATGCCAAAGGGCGGATTTGATGTATACTTGTTAGATAAGAAAGTTATCAATGTCCTCATGCAGCTTGATGAAAAGAACAGTGCATTGACAGGTCAGATTCTATGGAGCGGTTTTAAGACAGACAAGATATATTATACAAGACTGCAAAGAGAAATCGGTGAGAGCAGATGGACGCTGCGCAAAAAGATTAAACTCGTCGCGGATACGCTATTCAGTTTCTCGGCGCTGCCGATTACCGTAATCTCTGTGATTGGAACACTGTCTTGTGTAGGAGCGGTGGTATGGGCGGTTATCGTGCTTGTATTTAAACTGACGGGGAGGATTGACGTCAGCGGATGGACGACATTGTTTATCTTCAATCTGCTCAGCTTTGGTATTACGATGCTGACACTGGGAATTCTGGGCGGATATTTATGGCGGACATTTGATGCCTCCAGAAAAAGACCACCTTATATTGTTGAGGAAGAGTATGATGCGGAGCGGGAATGAACAAATACGATTGCGTAGATTAGAAGAAAAAGATGCGGCTGGAATGTTCGAATGGATGCAGGATCCTGAGGTGCAAAAGGGATTTCAGTTCAATGCTGCCGAAAAGGATATGGAATCAGCGATTGATTTTATACGGCATGCAGATATTCAAGCGATTGACGGGCAGGATATGCATTATGCGATTGCAGATGAGAACGATGAGTACCAAGGAACGATCAGCTTAAAGAGCGTTGACTTGACGAGTAGGAAAGCAGAATATGCAATCAGCCTGAGAAAAGGAGCATGGGGAAAGGGAATCGCTATGCAGGCAACTTGTGAAATTCTTAGACTGGCTTTTGAACAGTTTGGCTTGGAGAGAATCTATCTGAATGTACTTGCCGAGAACGAGAGAGCGATTCATATGTACGAAAAGGCTGGCTTTGTTTATGAAGGGGCGCTTAGGAAGCATCTGTTTCTCAGGGGAGAATATAAGACACTGAAATGGTACAGTATGCTAAGGGAAGAATATCTGACCAAGTATGAGCAGTAGGGAGAATGTCATGGCAGAATATATTATGCCCAATCGGATGGACAGAGGGTTCTACCAGTTTCAAGAAGAATATGAGCAGAAGGCGATCGAGGTTTTGCGATCGGGCTGGTATATACTCGGGAAAGAATTGCAGCAGTTTGAGGAAGAGTTTGCGGCTTATGTGGGCAGCCGCTATTGTATCGGACTTGCAAGCGGATTGGACGCATTGTGGATTGCGTTTCGAGCGCTGGGGATTGGCAAAGGCGATGAAGTAATTGTTCAGGCGAACACGTATATTGCCAGCGTCATGGGGATTACAATCAATGGGGCGACGCCGGTGTTTGTTGAACCGGATGAGTACTATAACATAGATGCGGACAAGATAGAAGAGAAAATTACTTCAAGGACGAAAGCGATTCTGGTTGTTCATTTATATGGACAGGCGTCACATATGAAACCGATTGTTGAATTGGCGTCAAAATATGGTTTACGCATAGTCGAGGATTGTGCGCAATCGCATGGTGCGCGCTCAGAGGGGAAGATGACGGGAACTTTTGGAGACGTTGGCTGTTTTTCCTTCTACCCGTCTAAGAATCTGGGAGCCTTCGGGGACGCGGGAGCAATTGTAACGGACAATCCGAAGATTGCGGAAGATATTAAGATGATCCGGAATTACGGAAGTGAGAAAAGATATTATAATAAAGTAGTCGGTGCGAACTCAAGGTTGGACGAAATTCAAGCCGGTCTGCTGCGCGTAAAACTTTCACATCTGGATAAGCTGCAAGATGAGAGAACGGCTATTTGCGGAAGATATCAGCAAGAAATTAAGAACAGCGCTCTGATTTTGCCTAAGTTGAGAGAAGGCAGCTCGACCGTATGGCATCAGTTTGTTATCAGATGCAGGAAGAGGAAAGAACTGATCGGTTATTTGGAGGAGAACGGAATCGGCACGATAATTCATTATCCTATTCCGCCGCACCTTTCAGAAGCATATTCTTATCTTGGTTATCGCGCAGGCGCGTATCCCATTACGGAGATGTATGCCGATGAAGTACTGTCTATTCCTCTATATAACGGGATGACGGAAGAAGAGACCGACAAGGTGATTAAGTACCTGAATCTATGGAGAGAAGATGATGAAGGAGAGCAAACATTGGGGCATTAAGCTTGTTTTGGCAGGACTATGCATTGCCTGTATCGGAATTATCGTTTACTGTGTGTATATATATCTGCATCTGGCGTCCTTTGTTATGCCGGCAGCAGACGATTTTATGATATCGGCAGATATCAAAGAGAGCAGACTTCTTGGTGAAGGCTATTTTCTGTTAGCTTTGAAAGGAATGCGTGAAATATATCTTACATGGCAGGGGACGTTCGTGTCTAATTTTTTGCTGTATTATATAGCGCCGTATGTCCGCATGGGAGCCGACGGAATCAGAGTTTTTTGTATGGTCAGTATCATTTTCTTCTACGGAAGTCTTTGGAGTCTTATTTACTGTATCATGAAGAAGCTGCTTGGATGCAGGCAGAATACAGCGTTCATTCTGGTCTGTGCCTTAAGCACATGGCTGGTTTCTAATGCGCGTGTCATGATGGAAAGTTTTTTCTGGTATAACGGAGCTTGTGTCTACACGTTGCCGTTGATATTTGCATTGCTTGGAATAAGACACATGGTGAGATACGCCTTTGTGAAAAAGTCAAAAGGAGACATAGCCGGAGCGATTGTTTTCGGCTTCTTGGCGTGCGGCGGAGTATTGCAGTGTTCTGCGATTGTCTGCTTTGTTTATCTGTTGATATGCGCATGGGGATTTTGGAGCAAATATGCCGGAAGATATGGATTGGCAGCAGCATTTTCCGCTGCCCTTGTGAGTGCTTTAGCGAATTGTCTGGCTCCGGGTAATTTTACAAGACAGGGAGCGATCAACGAGTCAGGACTGCCGGTTTTCAAGGCATTCGGCTGGTCTTTGCAGAATGTCTTAGAGGAAACGTGGAGACTCCTGACGGAGACGGACATGTTGTATGCATTGCTGATTATGCTGCTTGCAGGTTTTGTTGTGTGGCATCGAAGTGAACAGCCGTTTAAGGTTGGCATCCGGAACATTGCCCTGAGCGGGTTAGGAATCATTCTGTGTATGTGGGTTTCATGTTATCCGGTCGCATTGGGATATGCGAGTACGTTGATGGAACCGAGAGGTTATTTTATTATAGATATTTTTCTGATTGCCGGGTTTATGCTGGCAGTGTTTATGACAGGAGGATTTATCAGACAACAATCGGAAAAATATGTGGTTAATCAGAAAAAAATGTTTGGAATGATGATTGCGTTTGCGGCGGTAGTATTCTGTATGTTATATGTGGTGATTCCAGTAAAAGAAATCAAAAGACCGCTATTTATGTGCGTAGAGGATGATAAATTCGGCTATCTGGTCAGATTTCGTGATATGTGGGGAGATATTTTAGAACAGATTGAGCATTCGGATGAAATGAATGTGACAGTGCAGTCGAAACTCATACCTTCTCCGCAGGAGCTAAAGAATCCGGACTTGTCAAGCGACCCCGAATATTGGATTAATGTTGGAGCAGCCCGATATTTCGGTAAAGAAACAGTACGGATAGAGTGGATAGAATGATTCTATGGCTTGAAAAAGAAGCGGAATAAGCTTATGATAAAAAAATAACGAAGATAAGGACAAATAGAATATGATTATAACAAAAACACCTTTCCGTGTCAGTTTCTGTGGCGGCGGAAGCGATATAGCGGATTTTTACAGGAAACACGGAGGATGCGTTCTGAGCACATCCATCAATAAGTACATGTATATTTCAATTCATCCGTATTTTAACGAAAACCAGACGGCGCTCAAGTATTCTCAGAATGAGATTGTAGATGACGTCAGTCAGATTAAGCACCGTATTATGAAGCAGGTTTTGACGGATTTGGAAATAAGCGGAGTGGAGATTGTTTCCACCGCGGATGTGCCGAGCGGGACAGGGCTTGGTTCGTCCAGCGCTTTCACAGTCGGACTGCTGCATACGTTGAATTGCTATAAAGGCAAATATGTGTCACAGACAAAGCTGGCGGAAGAGGCATGCAAGGTAGAGATTGAGAAGCTGGGCGCACCCATCGGTAAACAGGACCAATATGCGGCGGCTTGCGGCGGGCTGAACTTAATCACGTTTCATCAGAATGATATGGTGACAGTGGAACCGATTATCATGAACAGGGATACTTATCATGTATTGGAAGATAATCTGGTGATGTTCTATACAGGAATCACGCATGATGCCAATAAGATTCTCGCGGAGCAGAAGCAAAGTATTTCACAGGCGGATAAGACCAATAATCTGATTCAGATGTGTGAACTGGCTCGTGAGATGAAGTCTTCGCTGGAGAACAATGACACGTCTGAATTCGGGCGTATTCTGAATGAAGGATGGCATTTGAAACGACAGCTTGCCAGTGGAATCAGCGGGCAGGTGATCGATGAAATGTACGAGAGAGCAATGCAGAACGGTGCGGCAGGCGGGAAGCTTCTTGGTGCAGGCGGCGGTGGATTTCTGTTGTTTTACTGTGAGAAAGAGAAGCAGCCGGCATTGGAAGCGGCGATGGGACTTAGGCGTTTTGACTTCCGTTTTGAGTATGACGGCACCTCGGTCGTATATATTGGCGACAGATATTGGTGAGAGGGGCAGACTTGAAAAAACAATGAAATAAGATTATGATAAAAAGGTATTGCAAAGTTGCAAAATGAGCCGGATGGAGGTCAGAGATCGTGTATGCGAGCGGGAGGAGGCAATAGCAGAAAAGAGGATAGCTATAATTATGGGGCGGCAGTCCTTAAAATCATTATGTCGTTTGAAGTCGTTCTTTGTCATTATTGGCTATTTGATAACATATCGGACATTCCGGCTTATTTAAGGATTTTTAACAGATTAAGAATGTTGGCAGTGCCAACTTTTATGATTATGTCTTTCTATTTTCTAACGAACAGCGCTCTGACAAAAGATATAAGGGTATTTAAAGCGAGAATAGGGAGACTGCTTAGCCCCTATATTGGATGGGCAGTAATATATTATTTGGGTTATCTGATACTGGAACTGATTTTTGATATAGAATTAGTTGGTGGTATTCAGAATTTGATATGTCAGTTGTTGTTTGGGAATCACACAAATCTGAATCCTCCATTATGGTTTCAGGCTGATCTTATTTTATTAACTTGTATTGTTTTTGCTGTTTTTTACTTGATACCGGTGAATAAAGTGTTTAAGGTTTTGTTTGGAATCGTATTTTTGTCATTGTGGATGCAATACTCCGGAATAAATTACAAGCTGTTCGGAGAACTGTCATATGAAGTCAGGTATACATACGGCAGAGTCGCAGAGATGGCGCCGTATGCCTGTATCGGGATGGCGCTTTCCCATCACAAAATAGAGCAAAAAATATCGAACAGCAGATTCGGTAAGATTGCATGCGCGTGTATATTGCTTTTTCTATTTAGATTTTCGGTGTTTTATATGCCTGAGCTGAATTTTGGTTATGGCGGATTGTATTTCATATGTATTGCGTCTGCGCTGGTTCTCTTTTTTATGGTGCTTCCGATTAACAGACTGCCCATAAAAGTATTAGGAATGATAAAATGGTTTGCGCGGTATACGCCGGGAATTTTCTGCATTCATTATGGTATAGGGAATCTTCTTAAAAGGAACGGTCAAACAGGGAACTTTATTCAGTGTGTGATCATTTGGATTATTTCTGTTATAATAGCTTTTTTGATTTCGAAAATACCTTTGAAAATATGCAAAGGTTTGGTAGAATAAGCAAGATCATAACGCGCCGCAAATATGGTATATATCGATGAAAGGGATAAGATTGAAAATTAAGATTTTCAATCGCGAGATTTGTGTCTGCGCGTTGCTTGCCACAAACTCGTTTATGCGCAAAAAGCAGCGCAGAAATGGAGATAACTATGAGAATATTGGTAGCCGGTGGAGCCGGGTTTATAGGAAGTAACTTAATAGAGACACTTTTGCAGAAAGGATATCAGATTGCCTGTGTGGACAATATGTCCTTGGGAAATACGGATAATTTGGCTGCATCAATGGAACACCCCTCTTTTACTTTGTATGAGGGAGATATTTGCGACAGAGAGTTTCTGTCGGATGTTTTTCAGAAGACAAAGCCGGAATATGTCTTTCATTTGGCAGCAAATTCCGATATTCAGGCAAGTGCTAAGAATCCGGACGTAGAGTACCGTAATACTTATTCGACCACATTCAACCTGCTTTCCTGCATGAGAGAATATGAAGTTAAAAGATTCTTTTTTGCATCAACTTCTGCAGTCTATGGGGACAAGCCGGGAATCAGACTGGATGAGAACACACCGAATCTGGAACCGATTTCTTATTATGGAGCAGCAAAATTGGGCAGCGAGGCGTTGATTAGTGCATTCAGCTATATGAATGATTTTAAAGCGCTGGTATTTCGTTTTCCCAACGTTATCGGACCGCATCTGACCCACGGAGTTATCTTTGACTTTATCAGAAAACTGCAGTCTGATTCGGAGAATTTGGAGATACTGGGTGACGGCAATCAGACGAAGCCGTATATTTATGTCGCAGATTTGGTGGAGGCTATCACTTATTTCATGAATGAAATTGAGGACGCGCAGCAGCCTGTGACATTGTATAATATAGGAGTCAATACGGCGACCAGTGTAAAACGTATTGCGGACATCATCTGTGAAGAAATGAAGCTGGAGAATGTTACTTATCATTTTACCGGAGGGACAGGGGGATGGAAAGGCGACGTGCCCAGATTCACATACTGTCTTGATAAAGTGCATCGCGCAGGCTGGAAGGCTGAATACGAGTCTGACGAAGCGGTACGAAGAACGGTCAGACACGCGCTTGGCATTTGAGAATCGTAAAAGAGACGCATTGATAAGGAGGAAGATATTCGATGAGCATGAAAGATATGCTGATATGTTTAAAGAGGGGCAAATTAATTGATATTATGAATTACGGAATTAGCCGTATTCATTATGACTTTTTTGTAGGCGGTGGTATAAGCGGATACGATGACAGATATCAGTCGCAATTTGGACAAGATTTTTTCTTGGACAGATATATTTTTCATAAAAAAGAAAATGGAGTTTTTATTGACATTGGAGCCAATCATCCGGTTAAATTAAACAATTCATTCTTCTTTGAGAAGACAAGACATTGGAGCGGGATAGCGTTTGAACCGCAAAGTATTATGAACCGTCTTTGGACGAAGGACATACGAAGTACGGAATGTCTGCCTTATGCGTTGGGGGCTGATGAATGTGAAGTTGAATTCACAGAAATGGATGCGCACGTTATGTCAGGTGTATCGAATGCTCTTAAGAATGATAATTTAGTTGTAAATAAGAAGTATAAGGTTCAACAAAAAAGATTATCTGATGTTCTGGAAGAACGCAACATCAAAAAAGTGGATTTCATGTCTATAGATGTAGAAGGATATGAAATGCAGGTGCTGAGCGGGATTGATTTTGATAAGGTTGACATTCAATGTATAGTGATCGAGAATGATAAACACAAGCGTGGTTTAGGAAGCAGCCGTTTAAGACAGTGGATATGCAAACATGGAGATTATGTGTTAATTGCAAGATTGACGTCAGATGATGTATATGTCAAAAAAGATTTCTGGGAAAACCTTTGTAAGGGAATAGAAAAATGTGTTGTTCCGTAAAGAGAATACAATATTGTAAGAGAGGCATGGATAGTTATAGTGAAAGCAGTGATACAGGCAGGCGGAAAAGGAACGAGATTACGGGATATCACCAAAGATGAGATTCCGAAACCCATGATTCCCATTCTCGGCAAACCGCTTTTAGAGTGGCAGATAGAGAAGTGCAAAGAAAACGGAATTACAGAAATTATTCTGATTGTCGGTCATCTCGGTAATCGTATCAAAGAATATTTCGGAGACGGGACAGCGTGGGATGTCTCTGTTTCCTATGTGGAAGAGAAAGAGCCTCTCGGTACTGCCGGTGCATTTTTCTATCTAAAGGATATGGTAGGGACTGAAGATTTCCTTATGGTTTACGGAGATGTGTTCTGGGATATCGACGTAGACAGGATGTTGAAATATCATCGTGAGAAGCATAGTATGTGCACGCTGTTTGTACATCCTAACACCCACCCGTTTGACTCTGACTTAATCATGCAGGATGAATCAAGTCGTATTATAGGGATTGATTCTAAGCATAACGTGAGAGATTACTGGTATGACAATCTTGTCAATGCAGGGCTTTATGTGATAAACGGTCAGGTGTGTGAGAAAGTTGCCAGACCGGACAAAGTTGATTTAGAGAAACAGATTTTCCATAAAATGATAGAAGACGGAGAGGCGATTTACGGTTACAGGTCGCCGGAATATATTAAGGATGCCGGGACAGTGGATAGACTGACGATCGTGGAAGATGAAGTCCGTTCCGGTTATACCGAATCCAGAAATCTCAAACGAGAGCAGAAATGTATTTTTCTTGACAGGGATGGCACCGTGAATGTTAAGAACGGCTTAGTAGATACGGAGGATAAGCTTTCACTGGAAAGATGTGCGGCTGAAGCGATTAGGAAGATTAACCGATCCGGATATCTTGCAATTCTGGTGACCAATCAGCCGGTGGTAGCCAAAGGCATGTGCACCATGGAAGAGGTACGGAATATTCACCGTAAACTTACGACGCTGTTGGGAGAAGAGGGCGCTTTTCTTGACGAGATTGCGTTTTGCCCGCATCATCCCGATAAGGGATTTCCCGGAGAGCGTCCCGAATACAAATTTGATTGTGAATGCAGGAAACCGAAGACGGGATTGCTGACCCGGTTCGTTGAGCAATATCATATTAATTTGAGAGAATCTTGGATGATAGGCGATACGACAAGAGATATGCTGACCGGCAATCATGCAGGAACGCATACGGCGCTTGTGTTGACCGGAGACGCGGGCAGGGACGGCAAATATCAGGCGGAGATTGAATTGACTTGCAATGATTTGTTAGAGGCGGTAGAGCATATCCTGAATGATGGCGGCAAGTAAGAAGATATTTCGGAGAAACGAGGAACTTAGATGGATTACAGAAAAGATATCACAGAATACATTGAACTGGAGAGAGAGGTCCTGAGCAAGCTGGATATAGATGCTTTGAACGAGGCAATGCAGTTGATCGAAGAAGCATACAGAAACCGTAAGAAAGTGTATATTTTTGGTAACGGAGGAAGTTCGGCGACGGCGTCCCATTATCAGAATGACTTTAACAAGGGGCTGTCCGAGACTTTGGAGACAAAGTTTGAGTTCGTGTGCCTGAATAACGATACGGCGACTCTGATGGCGATAGCAAACGATATGGGGTTTGAGGAGGTGTTCCGCTATCAGCTGCAGGGAAGAATCCGGGAGGGCGATCTGGTGATTGCTTTGTCCGGAAGCGGTAATTCAGCGAATATTATGAATGCGGTCAGATATGCGAAAGAGCAGGGAAATAAAGTGATCGGACTTACCGGTATAAAGGGCGGAAAGCTGATGGAGGAAGCGGACGTGTCTCTCCATGTTCCGGTGAACAGTATGCAGGTGACAGAGGATGTGCATATGATTTTTGATCATTTGATGGTGAGCGTGTTCTATAAGCATTTGTGTGGGTTGGATCATATGGAGATGTATTGAGAGGGAGGAGGTTGAAAGATACTTCTTTCGCAAAAAAGAACTATAAACTAAATCTATATTTATATCTATGGGGTTGTAATATGTATAAAGAAAATGAAAATACAACAACTGTATCGCTCTTATTTCTGTTTCTTTCCGTTTTATTTATTACATGTCTTTTGCTCTCCAATATTTTGGCGGCAAAGCTGTTACGGATAGGCGAATGGTCCGTAACGGCGGGCGTATTGGTTTTCCCGATTTCATACATTTTGAATGATATCATGACGGAAGTATACGGATTTAAGCTTGCGAAGAAAGTTATCTATATAGGATTTCTAATGAATTTTTTTATGGTACTGATTTTTTCTCTGGCAATTGTTCTCCCGGCGCCGACATGGTATGAGATGTCCGATGAATTTGCAATGATAATTGGCTCGACACCACGTATTATAATAGCCGGTCTTGCTGCTTACTTAAGCGGATCACTTGTTAATGCACGGGTAATGAGCAGGATGAAAATAAAGTCAAATGATGGTAGAAAATTCGGATTACGTGCAATTGTATCGACTCTTGTGGGTGAGACTATTGATTCGGGTGTTTTTGTTCCGATTGCTTTTGGCGGTTTGATTTCCGTAGGACAAATTCTGAATATGATGATGGTACAGGTAATTCTAAAAACGTTGTACGAATGCATTTGCCTTCCTTTAACAGCTGTTATTGTAAGAAGAGTAAGGGAACATGAAGAAAAAGATCATATATAGAGGCGAAAAATATGGGGAAAAAGAAAATCGTATGGGGAACATGCTGGTTGCGTGAAGAAACAGAACTACTTTGTTTGTTTATGAAACGGGCAGCCAATGCATTTGCTGAAATGGGAATGGATGTATATACGGTGGTGTTTGATGCTGCGTATAAGAGGGATGAAAAAGAGATCAAAAAGGTTAAAGAAGATATTGAGTGTATAGTAATTAGAAATGTGTGTGAAATATATCCTAATAAGAATTATGGTGTTGCAATAATCAGTAAAATTGCCTATAAAATTGGAGCGGATTATACTGCCGTTGTAGATTCGGATTGGAAAATAGAAGATTTTAATAAATTTATTAATAATCTGCTTTATCCGTTACTTGTAGAGGAACAGGATTTGGTAATACCTGATATTAGCACGGCGGCTGGAAGATGCAATGTTTTAATCGGAAAGCCGTTATTAGAGTTGTTTTATCAGGAGTATGCAGACAAAATTCCGACAGCATTTCCGGGGGCATTTCTTGGGAAGACAAGAAGCATATATGAAATTACATCTAAAAGTACATATCATTTTGATTGGGGAGGAGAATGGGATATTATAGCCGATTCATGTAAAATGGGTATGAAAATAGCTTCCCCAGTTTTGGGTATGCAAAATATCAGGCATCGTTCAAATGATTCTAAGACTTATGATTCATTTCAAATTTGGAGAGCATGCTTAGAAGATTTGACAGAGAGCAGATTAAGCCACTTAAATAATGTTCATGAATGCAACATTTATGAGGATCCGTTTGCAAAGGTGGTGCTGTCGGCAGAAATGTCGGCGACAAAGCAAATAGAAAAGCTTATAGAATGGTCAAAATGTAATAACATATCAAAAACACAATTACAGCTTATTTATATGGTATTACTCCCGCTGGCTGCTATTTTGGATGACAGATGCGATTATGATACCTTGATTGATATTGTGACGGATGCGGGGCAACCGTACGAAAGAGATGAATTATATAAGGTGGCATTGCTTGTACCCCATTGTGTACGGATGGCGATCAGTTATTCTGGGAAAAGTTTTGAAATGATTAGGAAAAGTGCTGCTAATTGTTATGGCAGGCATTTTAGTAAGTGGAATGTGAAGGGAAAAGAAAAAGCTATGGGCTATGCTGACGCTCAAATATTAAGGATGGTGCTATGAAGATTACGATTGCAATTTTGTGTTCTAAGGATCACTTGATTAAAAGATGCCTTGCCAGTATTCCGTCGAATGTTCCTATTATTGTTATGCTGAATAATCCAGATAATTATGTAGAAAAAGCTGCAAGGCAGGATAAGCGGGTTACCGTATATCGCCATGATGAGCCAAATCTTGGCTTACTTCGTCAGCTGGCAGCAGAATACTGTAAGACGGAAGGAATTCTTTATGTTGATTCTGATTGTATTCTTATGCCTTACACCGTGAAATATGTAGAAAATGAACTGAATTCTTATGAAGCAGTCAGTGTGCCGATGCGGTACGGTTATAACAGTATGGCAGCTAAGATCGTATCTGAGTGTAGAAAATTCACAACGCCGGATGAAATGCTATTTATACCTGCAGCATTCAGAATTAGCATACAAGATAAAATAGGAGGTTATTTATATGATAAACGATTGACGTGGGGAGAGGATAGCGACCAAAGAATTAGGATGAGAAATGCGAAGATTCCGTTTGGAATATCAAAAGGATGTGTGCTGCATAAATCCTTGACAATAAAAGAAGATGCCAAATCAGCCTATCGTTTAGGTAAAGGAACCTATATTCAAGTAAAATATGGAGTGACAAAGCCGAGGAGTCTTCTTCGCGACATGTCAATTGCCAAAGAACTGCAAATGGCACGAAGCTGTGCAAGCAAGCAGGGAATCTTGGCAGGGCTGTATCATTTATTGGTATGGAGAGTGGTTTATAAATATGGATATTGGAAGGAGATTATAAATGCAAATAGGAATCGAAATCATAGAAAAGGGTTGTAAAAGAACAAGTTACGTTGAATCTTCTCTGATAGATATTCTGTATGAAATGATTAAAAATACATATCTGGGGTATGAAGAAATTGTTCTACCGAATCCGATATGGGAATTTGCGGATAACCAAGTGCTGGGTGATTTTCTGACTTATATTTTGGCGTATCCAAAGAATGTTAAGACACCGGTGGTTCATATTCAGGGAAGAATGAAAAAAATAGAGACACAATATAAATCAGAATATGCAGGGCGCCCGTTTGTATGTTTTTCAGGAGGGGTAGACTCTACAGGAGCATTATTACATTTGTTGGATATACAGAAGAAACCGATTGCATTATGGTGCGATTATGGTCAACCTTATAATATGTCTGAGAAGTCGGTGGTTGAAAAAATATGCCGTAAATTAGACGTGCCTTTACTCGAAGCGAGCATAGACTTGAAGGATCTGATTGTATTAGGAAAAGAGCGGTTCGGACACGTGTTTCCGGCGAGAAACCTTTTGATTGCAGCGATAGCTATGGCATTTGCACCATCTGAAATTGTTCTGGCAGGTCTTTGTGATGAATTGGTGGTTCCAGATAAATCTGTTCGCATGTATGATGAATTTACAAAGATTTTTAGGATACCCTTATATTCGCCTTTTATCAAAATGACAAAAGCAGATGTTTTATGCATCTGGAAACAAAGATGGAGCAACATGCTAGACGCAAATGATACCGTAAGTTGCTATAGTGAAAACGGAAATTGTCAGAATTGTTCATCTTGTGCCAAAAGAGAAGTTGCAATGGTGGCATCGGGCTATAATCTGCAATATCCAATTGTATTTACGAATCAATCAAAGTTGATTGAAGAACATTGGTTTTCGAGAATTAATGAATTTATTCCGGAGAGGAGAACGGATATTCTTATAGCACTTTATCCATTCAGGGATAAACTTACAGAGACGTTGCGTCTATTGGTGGAAAAGAATTATGAGAACTATAAGGATGAAATAAATATGAGAAAAAATTCGTTTGCAGAACTTAAGGATATTACTTATGGATAATAACCCCGGTAAAAAATATTTATTACAAGAGAATGTTTCTTTGTCATATAGAAGAGAATCTTCTGAGAATTTACTTATTCATGGCGACAGTTTGTTTGTATTAGAGCTTTTGCGGGAGCAGTATAAAGGGAAAATTAATTGTATTTATATGGATCCGCCATATTGTTCCGGAACAAAAAATAAACATTATTCTGATTGTTATAGTCAGGAAGAGTATATGAAAATGATGCAAGTTGTTTTTGCATTATCATATGAGCTTCTTGCCGATACAGGATTTATGTTTGTGCAAATGGGCAGAGAGTACGCATATATGATCAGGGGGCTCATTGAATCGGAATTTACATCTTCTAATTTCAGGAATGAAATTATTATCAGAAGAGACGACCATAAAGTATATACGAATCCTATAGGGCATCTGGCAAGCGGATATGACAGTATTTTTCTTTTTTCTAAAAACCCGAATACGATGATGCCGGTCCTTACAAAAAAGGCGGATGAAAGAGAAAGAAAAGGATATTGGAAAAACCTATATAGAAGTACGGACGGTCCGCGACAACAGTATCATCTGTGCGGATTATATCCATACAATGGCAATTGGAGATGGACACGGCAAAAAGCCCTCAAGGCATTGCACAATTATGAGCAGATAGTTGAGTATGCGTTGGAAAAGCGGTGGGATATTGAGGAGTTTGATTTTGTTTATGAGAGATATATTGAACAGCAGAAAATTTTGCATGAAATTCCGGTTCTAAGAAAGCAAAACGGTACTATGGAATTTTATGTGCCGCCGTCGGATGAAATCTGTGTGACAGATAATTGGACAGACTTAGACGTACGAGGAAACCTTACGGATTTTGAACATGAAGTAAACAAGGAAATAATCAGAAGGATTATTACATGGGTGACATCGGAAGGAGAAACCGTTCTCGATCCGTTTCTTGGCTCAGGGACTTCGCTAGTTGTTTCTTCTGAAATGAATAGGAAATGGATTGGAATTGAGAAGGAGAAGTATTGCTGTACCGATATCAGAAACAGAATAAACAAGACTCTTGGTGAAATGGGCAGAGAGGAAGAAATTAAAGGGTATAGGTTCTTCGAGTTGAACAAAACCAATAACAGGGATAAATAATAAAATGAAAATATATCAATCGCATATTAATATATCGAATAGAGAGAATATGCCGTTAATGGGCCCGGGTAATTATCGGGTCAGAGATGGTGTCGTGTGGACAAAAGCTATTGAGATAAATGCAACGCGGCACTGTAATTTATCTTGCAGGGGCTGCTCGCACCTCTCGCCATTAGAAGAACATTCTGAGCTACAGTTGGAAGAGATAAAGAGCAATCTCAGTCTGATTTCTAATTTTTTGAAAGCCGAGACGGTTAGAATAGTTGGCGGAGAACCATTGCTTCATTCTGATTTGCATTCCTTAATTTGTGCCGTGAGGGAGTCGGAGATTGCGGAGAGGATATGTTTGGTAACAAATGGAATCATGCTGGATCGGGCAGATGAGAAAATACTATCTTTACTGGACGAGGTTCAAGTATCATTGTATCCTTTGACGGAGCAGATGATAAGCCGGATTTATAAGAATATAGAAAAGGCAGAAGCCATTTGTAAAAAAATGAAAGTCCTGCAGTATTCTTCCTTCAGAGAGTCGGTTGCCAGTAACATTACAGAAGATACTTCTCTATGTAGAAGAATATATGAGACATGCCAGATCGCGCATGTCTGGCGATGTATTACGGTTGATCAGGGGTTTTTATACAGATGTCCGCAGTCAATGGCATTGATGCGGACAGATGGGTTAGAGGGAAAAGAAAATGACAGACTGAAAATTAAGACAATTAATAAAATTGACGACGTCTTATACTTTCTGGAGAACAATAGTCCTTTGGAATCCTGTGCTAAGTGTCTTGGATCTGCAGGGAATGTATTTGAACATGAACAAGTGAATAAGGAATCATGGATCAGTAGTCTTCCAAGAAAGCCGGAAGCTGGCGTTGATTATGAATTCATGAAACAACTTGAAAAAAATGCAAGAGAAGATAATAATTGCATGAAAATACGAAAGACGGAGGATAACAATCATGAATAAAAGAGTAATAAAAAACATTTTGCAGGAGTCGGAACCATATGATTTTCTTCTGCTGATGGTTTCTGCCATTGTGGGATTTGTACTATCCCTTTTTGGAGATACGAATATTACATGTATCTGCGCGACAATTATTGTTGTTTTGTTCATTCTGTTCTGGTTCATATATAATGTCAGTGAGAATAAGGCGGATTATATGAGAATGATCAATAGGGAATTTAAAAATGGGCATTGGTATGATGTGTTTTATATGGCGTTTCCGATTTGTTCTACCTTACGTAGAATGGGTAAGTACAGTCAGTCAGTAGAAGTTGCGCGAAAAATGGAAGATGTATTAAATAAAATAAATGTGCAGAAAATAGACGCTGACTGGGCAGGGAGAAAGTACACCAATATAGAAAAGATTAAAGAGAGGCTCATGATCAATGACTTAGGATATTCATATTTTATGCTAAAAGATATTGAAAGCGCCAAGAAATATGTCCATATGGGAATTAAAATAGCAAAGAAACAAGGAATCGAATATGCGGAGTTAAAGGGATGGACTATTTTATTACAAATGCTGCTTATTGATAACGATAATAGTTATTTTACAAGTATTGAGGTAAAGGAAATTTATGATAATTACAAAATTCAGTTTGATAAATATTGGAAGGAATTAAACGGGGAATTTCCATCACAGGATTTAGCGGATTACATATCTTATCTCAAAGCCCTTGAAATTGAGGCAATGTACAAATATCGACGTTCGAAGGAGATAAATAAGCAGGAATTTCTGGATATCATGCAAAAACTTGCGGATGGATATAAAGAGATGAGGTTAAATGATAAGTATTATGACTGCATGAAATGTGTTTATGAAGTTCAATTGAGTGAAAGTGCGTTTGATCCTCACGGTGATGCGGAAACGTCTATTGTAGGAATCATTGACGGGGCTTTTGACCCTAATATCGGTCTGACGCCGGTACAGTACATTAAATATGTTACTATTTATCTCGATTATTATATCCGGGAAAAATCGGCTACAGATAAACAAAAGGATAGAAAGCAGATAGCGAAAACAAATAAAGAGAGAATCAGTAAGTATATCAGAAGGGTTGAAAAGGAACTGTGGTATGTGGAAGATCCTTGCATTGATCGGTTTAAGGCGGTAAAGGTGAAATATTTGAAGGCTGTAAAATAAGATTCGGCGAGTTGGCTTGGATTTAGAAAGAATCAATCCCCCTCTATAGAGGGGGATTGATATTTTTATCCAGTATACTCTGCAGAGCGTAATTACTCATTTTCACAAGCGGGATATTAAAGGAATCGTCAAATAACAAAGCAACGGCAAAAAGATTTACATCATATTCATTTTTTAAGTTTTTGCCTTTGTAATTGTGTTTGTGTTCATGATTAAAAACCGCGTGCCCAAGTTCATGGGCGCACAAGACATTTCTGGAAATACTATCATATCGTTTGTTTATAAAAATCGCTTTGCTTCCATCTTCATACCTATATGTATTTGCTTTGATAGAACGGATATCTGCGTCAACAAAGCGCACTTCATACTGTAGCTGACGGGCAATCTCCATGGCATCTGTAGTTTCAAAGATGTTTCTTAACAATCTGGCATATAAAATAATATTTTCTTTTGTCATTATCGGCATTCTCCTATAATTAAACTTTAGTATAGAATATGCCGAAATAATTGTCAATATATAGCGTATAATTTAAGGAAAAACACAATATTTTGTATAAGTACATCGCACGTGAGATACAGATACGCTTCTTCCTGCTCTTAGAACTGGAAATAAATAAACTGGCTCGCTTCATATTCCGGACCAAAGACGCCAAACAGGATGACTGCGCTAAAGAGCAGCGCAAACGCCAGCGAGCGGAACCATAAATTCTGCTGCTGTAATTTGCTAAGAACGTCAATCCGTTTGTATTTCAGATAATCCGCTGTTGCCAGCACCATGAGCGCAATAAGGAGAAAGTGAAATTCACTCTGACCAATTCCTAGCGTGTAGAGGGACCCGTCAACTAAGATTTCCGGATTAAAATGGAGCATGTTTATCAGAATTTCTTTGGATTTTCCAAGGCTTCCGGCGCGGAAGAACAGCCATGCAAAATCTACCAGGGCGAAGGTTGATACGACTTTCAGGATATGGTGGCTGAAAGTCTCACGGCAGATATGGAGTTTATTAACAATATAATCCCTTGCAGGTTTTAATATTTCTCCGATGACCTGATACAGTCCGTTCAGCCCACCCCATAAGACGAAGGCAAAGGAAGCGCCGTGCCACAGTCCGCTTACGGTAAAAACAATCATAATATTCAGATATTTACGAAGTTTTCCCTTGCGGTTGCCGCCCAGTGGTATATACAAATAATCCTTAAACCAGCTTGTCAAAGAGATGTGCCAGCGTCTCCAGAACCCGGCAACATTGTCAGCAAAGTACGGCGCATTGAAGTTTTCCATCAGGCGAAAGCCCATGATCTGTGCGGCGCCTCTGGCAATCGTAGTATATCCGTTAAAATCGCATAGAATCTGAAAAGCAAATAAAATGGTTGCAATGATTAAGTAGAAGCCGCCGTACATTGAAGGCTCATTATATACCGTATCGACGACAATCGCGATTCTGTCTGCCAGCACTAATTTCAGAAAATATCCCCAGAAAATCAGAAATAAGCCATCCCGTACATTCGCATATTTCAGATGGTGGCGCTCGTTGATCTGGACAAGCAGATTCTTGGAACGCTCAATCGGACCGGCGACTAACTGTGGAAAAAATGATACGAATAAGGCATACTTAAAGAAATTTTTCTCGGCATATATTTCATCCCGATAGACGTCTACCGTATAGCTGAGCGCCTGAAACGTATAGAAGGATATTCCGACGGGCAGTAATAAATCAAAAGATGGGACAGTAAGGCGGATATGCAATAGTCCCAGAGCGTGGCTCAAGGTTCCCATGAATAAATCAAAGTATTTAAAAAATCCAAGTAATGACAGATTTAGAATAAAGCTGCCTGCCACGCAGCATTTTTTACCAATGATTTTATGTGAGGCGTCGAGCGAGGAATGCTTGATCCATTCCATGATCAGACCGCTTAGGTAGGTCACTACAGTCGAAAAGAGAAGCAGCACAATATATTTAGGGTTCCAACACATATAGAAATAATAGCTGCATCCTAACAGCCACAGATAGCGGACTTTGTATGGAATCACATAATAAATAAGGGTTACAATCGGAAAAAATATAAGAAAATCAGTTGAATTAAACAGCATTTCTATTTCCTCGCATGGTTACGTTAATAGGCGGTCTCTACACGGTTGGTTACTTTCTCGCTTCCGGTCGGGCGTGCTTCTACGATAAAGATGCCGGTTTCTGAATCAGGGAATGTGATGCAGTTGTGCGTGCTCCATTCCTGTACGACGACAGGCTGTGCGGCGTCTTCACATATTTTGGTGATACGGAATTCGGCTTCCGCTTCGGTCAGATTATCTATAGAGTATATCATGTATGTTTTCTCTTCCTGCGTTGTGTCTGCCTGAATATCCAGACCGAAGATACGCTTGTCTATCTGGAGCATCTTCTCTTCATAGGAATCATAGAACATATCTTCCGGTATCGGTCTTCCTTCCAGTTCGTCAAGCAGCACTTCGCCGAGGACATCTGTATAAAGCTGTGCGCCTTTGTAATTTAAATGGTTGTGATCGACAAAGCAGGTATCGTCCTGCAAATCAAGGTATTTAGGGCTGCACAAGTTGAAATCATAATAACGAAGTCCGTTCTTTTCGGCAAGTTCGTTGATGCAGGCGACATACTGGTCGTAATTTCCTATACAGCGAACGCGAAAGTCCGGCATCGGGGACGTGAACAGCGTAAGAGAGATGTTTTCTTTGCGGCATAAATCAATGATAGCATTGAAATACTTCTCTGAATTGCTATCAAAGATAGGAGTCGGAATTGCGCTGCTATTACCTTCAAATGTACCGGGTTCCACATAATCTAATGTTGTACAGAAACCTTTCTCAAAGAGAGGAGCCCGTTCATCCCAGATATGAATGTAATTTCTGTAATAGTCTGTCTGTTTCTGCTCAAGGCTCACCTTGATATAGGCTGTATCAAACAAGTGCTCCGAATACTGTCTGATTGGGAAAAAAGTCATCATGCCAAATTTTTTATTTGCCAAATGGCATTTATAATCAAGCTTATTCAGCGACAGCGGCATTTGATAGAGAGTTTCCCAGTGTCTGGTGACTACTTCAGCATTATCCAGATCCCCATAAACACAAGGAATCATATAGTACATTTCAAGATAAACATGCTTCGGGCTATGATACTTAAGAGCTTCTTTCAATAAATAATAAGAAGCCATCATAGGCTGTGCAGAAGTTGACAGATTAAAATTATTTCTGCCATTTATCTCATCCAGTTTTGCAGGGATGATATCCATATATATGTGGGAACTGCCAATATAGAGATAGTCGATATTTTCTTCTTGCGAATAAAATTCCTTCATGACTGCCCGTTCCCATGAAGAACTATCGTTAGCGTAGTCGTTGACATAGATATAATTCAGAACATTCATAATACCGGCACATAATAGAATAGTCAAGACAATTTCAGATAATCTTTTACCGTAAAGACGTGCTTTTGCAATATGCTTTTGGGGGTGAGTTAATTCGTTTAGAGCATTCAAATCATTCATAAGTGAGTTCGCGTCCGCTTTCTTGTTTATAATTTTGGAATGTAGATCAAGAATTACGTAAGTAGCGTGAAAACTAATTCATTATAGCATAATTGTATATATGATGAAAGAAAATACGAATAAATAATCTTTATCAATTGATAAATAGAGATGTATTTTGTGGTAGCACGTGATGATTTAACGCTTGTTTTATGCCCATACTTGAAAAAACCTCAAAATAAAGTTATCATGTAGCTATGGTTTTATATTTGATAAAATGTCAAAGGAAAGAATATTAAGTGATGAAAAAGATTTTGATTGCCGGAAGGCCATACAGTAACGGCGGAGACTTCCTGATTTATGACAGAATTGTCAGGGTATTGAAGAAAGCATATCCGGAGGCATCCGTTGAATTAAACTTGGATAATGACGCACAGTTTCAGATTGAGAAGCTGAATGAATACGATGCAATCGTGACCGGCGGCGGCGGGGCGCAGTATGCGGAAGCTTATGTACGGACAAGCTTTTTCTATCAGCATATTGATGAAATAGCGACGCCGATTCATTATATGGGGACCGGACTGTACGGCGCGGACGGGGAAGATGCAACGCTTTACGAGTATCCGTATTCTGACGAGATGATTGCCTATTTTAACAAAGTGGTGGAACGGGGCGGACAGCTCGCCAGCAGAGACTGGACGGTAGATACCATTCTGCGAAACAGCGGCGTTAAGGGAGTGATTATGGCGGGCTGCCCGGCATGGTATAATCTTGAACTGCTGGACAAGCCTGAAGACGATGCCGTCTTTCAAGGTGGTTTTGCAGACAGGAAAGTGAAGACGATTGCAGTCTCAAACCATGGACTTACAAAGAACGCGCAGGATCACGATAAGAAGCTGTCCCAGATAGAAGATCTGATTATTTTCCTGCAGGGAAGGTTTCCCGAGGCGAAGGTGCTTCTTACGTTTAATGACGGGTATATTACGAAATATTCCAAGAATTATAATTTGACGTTAAAAGAATGGGCGGAGGAACATGGTGTCACATGCGTCGATTTGTCCGGCGATGCAGAGAAATTCAAGGAACTTGACAAAGTTGACATTCATGTCGGTTTTCGTGTGCATACGCATATTTATTGTGTCAGCAATATGATTCCGAGTCTTTTGATTGAAGAGGATATCAGAGGGTACGGTATGAACGAGACGTTATGTCTGCCGCATATCACGGCTTATGCACAGCACAGCAAGCCGGATGAGTTCGTGGCGAATCCGTATTTGACAGCGCAGCTTTCGGTCCTGTTAGAGCAGATGAAGACACAGGGGCGGATTGATTACGGCGACGTGTTCCGGATGATCAGGAAATGCTATCAGACCGGAATGAAGACATGGCTTGAGAATATTTTGAAATAGAATGCTGAAAGATTCATCTGTAGAATTAAGAAAGAAGGAAAGAAAGGTATACGCAAAATGTTATTTAATTCCATAGATTATATGATATTCTTTCCAATCGTCTTTCTGGTCTATTATATCATTCCCAAAAGAATCAGATATATCTGGCTTCTGCTTGCAAGTTACTATTTCTATATGCGGTGGAATCCGTGGTATATTATGCTGTTGATCGGGTGTACGTTGACCACTTACGTGACGGCAAGACTGATTGAGCGCGACCGCCAAAGGGTGGAGAGCGGCGCTGTATATTGCAAAAGAGCGGTACTCATTATTTGTGTTCTGGTTTTGCTGAGTGTTTTGGGATATTTTAAATATTATGATTTCTTTCTGGGATATTTCAATAAAATGTTAGGTATCCTGCATATCAGCCCTATCAGCAGAAGATTCAGCGTACTGCTTCCGGTAGGAATCTCATTCTATATATTGCAGGCGCTTGGATATGTTTTCGATGTATATCGGGGTGAGACATACGCGGAGAAGAATTTCTTGAGATATGCATTGTTTGTGTCATTTTTTCCACAGTTGGTTGCGGGACCGATTGAGCGGTCGAAGAATCTGTTGACACAGTTGGCGAAACCGGTCCGGTTGTCATGGCATGATTTCTGCAAAGGGCTTTTGCTCATCGTATACGGGCTGTTTTGCAAAATGGTTATTGCCGACCGGATAGCGATTGTGGTAAATACGGTCTATGATGATAGTGTTTCTTATCCGGGCATGTATATTGCGTATGCGGCATTTCTGTTTTCTTTTCAGATTTATTGCGACTTTTATGGGTATTCTACAATTGCCAGAGGCTCATCTTTGTTATTCGGCATTAGGCTGACGGACAATTTCAATGCACCATACTATTCGGGAAGCGTGAAAGAGTTCTGGAGAAGATGGCATATATCTTTGTCTTCGTGGTTTAGGGATTACCTATATATTCCGCTGGGCGGAAACCGTAAAGGAGAGGTCCGCAAGGAATGTAATCTGTTGTTTGTGTTTGGTGTGAGCGGGCTATGGCATGGTGCTTCCGTAAGTTTTATAGTCTGGGGATTTCTCAATGGTCTTTATCAGGTGCTCGGTGATGTTTACCACAAGCTGACAGGCAGGATGCAACGGTTTTCAAATGGCTTTAGCGGTCGATATATCCCATGGAGCGAGCAAGATGATCGTTCGGACCGGAAGGCGGTTTTCAGCAGACGGCTGTTGCGTATCATCATGACTTTTATTCTGATTACAATAACATGGATCTTCTTTGCAGCAGATCAGATGAAAGCCGCATTACAGTTGATGAAGCAGTTGTTTGGCACATTTAACTGGGAAATCTTTTTGGACGGATCCATATACGATCTTGGGGTGACAAGAGAGTACACCGGCGTCATGTTTCTGGGAATTGCTGCGCTGATGGCGGTTGATTATCTGAAATATAAAGGGAAGGATGTTGCAGAGCTTGTACTAAGACAAGGCGAATGGTTTCAAATATTGTGTTTTGTCAGTCTGACAGCCGCATGTATGTTGTTTGGATGCTATGGGGAAATATATGATACACAGCAGTTTATTTACTTCCAATTCTAACCGGATAAAAGTATGTTTAAGAAGAATCGTTACCGTCGGGATGGCATTACTGGTATTGTCTATGGTTGTTCGTACATTTGATTTTGTGTATGTCAAAGAAGACAACTGGACAAGGATTTTATGGCATAATTATTATAAAACTGAGAATATTGACAATGTTTTTCTAGGCTCATCGCATGTGCACTGCGATATTGACCCTTTTATCCTTGACGAGATGAACGGCATGGACAATTTCAATATGTCGATACCATTTATGCGGCTTAACGGCGCATATTATGTATTAAAAGAAATGACAGTCGACCATGATATTAAGAATGTATATCTGGAGTTGTACTATTTGCCTTCAACAGGTGAGCAGGGAGATGTCATGTCCGATGTCAGCCTGCAATGGAACTGGTATATTACGGACCATATGCGGTTTTCGATTAACAAGATGCAGTTGATTGCTTCTATGTGCAGCAAAGATAAATATTTGGATACGTTTTTCCCTTTTATCAGATACAGGGAGCATGTGTTTGACACACCGTATATTGCAGAGCAGCTTGCGCTGAAAACGTCCGATGACTATAAGAATTACAAATTGAGATATGAGAATGACAAAGGGGAGCCTACACTTGAGTATCGCGACAAGGGATACCACTATAATACGGGTGTTATGCCGGAATATGTTCTCGCATATCCTCAACAGATCGATTTGCGCACAGAAGGCGTTATGCCGCCTAATACGGAAGCTTACCTGAGAAAAATAATCGAATATTGTCAGGAGAAGGATATTAACATTACATTGTTTATCAATCCGATTTATGAGATACAGATTTTATCGACGATAGAATATGATTCATATCACCGGCAGGTACTGGCGGTTGCCAATGAATACGGTGTGCCTTTTTATGACTTTAATCTGTGCAAATCGGAATATCTGGATATTATGCATAGGGAAAATTTTGCGGATGCCGGGCACTTGAACAGCGTGGGAGCGGAATTGTTCACACCGTTTTTGTGGCAGGTATTGTCTGGAGACGCCACGGCAAACAAGGAATACTTCTGTGAATCATATGAACAAAAGATTATGTTGGACGCTCCGGAAACATACGGGTTGTATTATACTTACGAAGGGGATATGCGGGAATACACGATTGCATCGAACCGGGAGACGGAAATAGAGTATAAAGTGACCATATTGCCGGAAGAGGGAGAGGAACGGATTGTGCAGGATTTTTCCGTAAACAAAGAATTTGAACTGCAGAATGATGAGCATGGTATGCTGACGATTGTTTCAAGGCTTAAGGAGCAACCGGAGACACAGCATACGTTAGAGATAAAATATTAGATTTTTGAACATTTAGACAACGGCAGAAGTGTATTTTAGGATAAAATGTGATAGTATGATAAGAAGACGAGGTAACGTATTATGAAATTTCTGGTAGTAATCCCTGCAAGGGGCGGTTCTAAAGGAATCCCCATGAAAAATATATATCCGGTGAACGGGAAACCGCTGCTCACCTATTCACTGGAAATGATGCGCGAGGTAGTATTTGACGGAGACGTAGCGGTGAGCACCGATTCGGAGCAGATTAAAGAGGTGGCGCTTCGCACGCCGGGGATTGATGTGGTGGACAGGCCGCAGGATATATCCGGAGACAAGGCGAGCACAGAGTCGGCGTTGATACATGCGCTTCATGTGATGGAAGAGCAAAAAGGGTGTACTTACGACGCCGTAGTGACGCTGCAGGCGACGTCTCCTCTGCGGAAAGCAGATACTGTCAAAGCATGTTTTGAGAAATACGAAGCGGACAGGGAGAAATATGATGCGCTTCTGACGCTGACGGAGACCAGAACTGATTACTGGATTAAGGAAGGCGGGGACCATTATCGCAGATTATATCCCGATGCACCCAGAAGAAGGCAGGACAGAGACCCGATTTATATCGAGAACAGTGCTGTTTATATTACGGACAGGCAGTCGCTATTGGAAACAAATTCCGTTCTGGGACATTGTGTGAACGGCTATGTGATTCCGGAGAGAGAAGGAGTAGACATTAACGAGCCGATTGATATCCTGCTGGCGGAAGAGCTGATTAGAAATGGAGGAGAAAATGAGAACGATCACGATTGAGAACAGAGTTATCGGCGAAGGACAGCCGGCGTTTATTATTGCGGAGGGCTGCGATAACCATATGGGTAATATGGATGCGGCGAAAGAAATGTGTCGTCAGGCGAAACTTGCGGGAGCGGATTGTATTAAGTTCCAGCATCATCTTCCTGACGAGGAGATGTTAAAAGACGTGCCGATGTCATCTAACTTTGATATCCCGTTATATGATTTCCTGAAGCTGCACGCACTGACGCTTGATCAGCATGTAGAATTGATGAATTATTGCAAGGAAATCGGCATTATGTATCTGTGTACGCCTTTCAGCCTGAAGGCGGCATACGAGTTAAATGAAATCGGCGTATCGGCGTTCAAGATTGGTTCCGGAGAAATGACGGATGTGCCGACGCTGCAGGCGATTGCCAAGTTAGGCAAGCCGATGATCGTATCAACCGGCATGTGCACTATGGATGAAATAAAGAGAACTTATGATGCGCTTGCGGAAACAGGAGTGGAGTTTGCGTTTACGAATTGTTTATCCGAATATCCGCCCAAATATGAAGATGTGAATCTGGGTGTGATCGCGAAGATGAAGGAAGCTTTTCCGAAGGCTGTTATCGGCCATTCGGATCACACGCCGGATTTATATACTTGTTATGCGGCGGCGGCTTTGGGCGCGTCGATTATCGAGAAGCATGTTATCTTAAGCAAGCAGACGCCGGGACCGGATCAGACAGTCTCCATTGATTTTGAAGACTTATATCGTCTGGTGGACGGAATCCGTAAGATTGAACTGGCGTCCGGCAGTGAGAAATGCGTTCATAAGGATGAGGATTCCATTCGCTCATGGGCATTTAGAAGTATTGTTTCTTTGCGCGAGATTAAAGCGGGTGAAGTGATCGCGCAGGATATGATCTGGTCCAAACGTCCGGGCACGGGTATTCCCTCACACCGTATGGCGGAAGTGATCGGCAGGAAAGCGGTCAGAGACATTAAAGAAAATGTGCTGTTAAAGTGGGAAGACTTAGAGATGTAATTTGTGTAAGCGCCTGAAAGGTGTATGGCGGACGTATCAGAGTGATATCATAAAAAGACGCTAATTATAAAGAGAGGAAATGCATAAGCCAAGTTGATTCGGCAAGTGCAGTGACAGACATAATATGAAGAAAATCATGATCATAACCGGGTCCAGAGGAGAGTGGGGCTATATCCGTCCGATTTTGCGCCTGATTGAGAAGCGGGAGGATGTGGAAGCGGTACTGGTTGTTACGAATATGCATCTGCTTCCGGCATACGGTAATTCATACAAGGAAATTGAAAACGACGGTTTCCATATTGACTACAAGGTGCACATGTCGCTGGACGGTTACAGTCATGTGACGCAGGCGAAATCACTGGGTATCTTTTTATCGTCCATGCCGGACATTATCGAGAATGAGAAACCGGACTGGATTCTTCTGGCGGGCGACCGGGGTGAACAGCTTATGGGCGCCATTGCCGGGGCGTATACTTACACGCCTGTTGCACATATTCAGGCGGGAGAAGTCTCCGGCAATATCGATAATATGACCCGCCATGCCATCGGCAAACTGGTTCATATGCATTTTGCTTCTAATCAGGATGCGGCCGACCGGTTGATTAAACTCGGGGAAGAGGCGTTCCGCGTACATAATGTGGGAGCGCCGCAGATAGACGAGATGGTTTCCGCTCAGTATACGGAACTGGCAGAGATAGAGGATAAACTATGCGTGCATTTACAGGGCGGTTATCTGTTGGGCGTGATGCATCCGGTTACGGAAGAAGCGGATAAGGCGGAAATGCAGGCGGAAATTTTTATTAAGGCGTTGAACAACTTTCCCTATCCCAAAGTCATTATTTTACCAAATAACGATGCGGGTTCTAACGGAGTTAAGTATGCGATTCAAGAGTATCGTGAAGGCGAATACTATATGTATGCCAATCTGAAAAGAGAAGATTACCTCGGACTGCTTAAGAATGCCAAATGTGTAGTGGGCAATTCCAGTTCCGGGCTGCTTGAGGCACCCACCTTCAAAGTGCCCGCAGTCAATATCGGAAGGAGACAGAATCTGCGATTCCGGGGGATCAATGTGATTGACGTTCCGTTTGAACTTGATAAAGTGACGGCGGCTATTGAGAAAGCCGTCAGCGAAGAGTTCCGGGCATATCTTGACAGAGAATGTGTGAATCCGTATGGCGACGGGCATTCGTCCGAGAGGATACTGGATTTGCTCGTCAATACGCCGATCGATCAAAAGTTACTTGTCAAACAGTTAACGTACTAAGGCGTAAGATTGTGAATGACTGCACGGACAGGGCAGAGAATCAAGGGAAGCGTCTTGACGGGCGTTTCCGTACGAGATATAGATGACATCAAAGAACAGAAAGGCGGTGCCGCGCGAAATGGAATTAGAACGTTACTGTGTGAAAGAACAATATACAATCAAGGAAGTATTGGAGCAGTTTGAAAGTTACAATAACAGGGTGGCGATTGTGACGAGCGATTCCGATAAGGTTATCGGTGTTGTGAGTCAGGGAGATATTCTGCGTGCATTATCCGCAGGGCAGAATTTGTATACGCCGGTCAAGCAGATTATCAAGAATTCATTTCTGCATTTGTATGAGAAAGACTTGGAAAAGGCGTATCCGATTTTTAAGAAAAAGAGAATCAGTCTGCTGCCGGTTATCGACCACAGCAACAAACTGATAGATTTTATTACGATTGACGATATCTATGAATATTTGGAGAATAGATAAAGGAATGGAGAAACTCAATAAAAGCATATTAAGTAAATACGAGGTCAGCGCGCTTGGAATATCGGTGTTTACGCTGCTGCCGACATATGGCGTATTGGTATTTCAAGTGATCAAGGATTTTAAGGCAGGGGAGACGAATAACTTCCGGATTTATTTCGTGACGGGGTTTGTTTTCCTTGCATTTCTTCTTTTGTCTACGCTTGTATGCATAAGGTATGCGAAAGAAAAAGCAGTTTCGAAAGTGCTTTTGTATGGTACGGGTATCATGCTGTTTGTATTGCACCTTTTTCTGCTGGCGAAATGTTATCTGAATTCTTCAACCGTATATCCCGGTCTGAGCGGCGAGTGGTTTCCTTGGCACGGGAGAAGCGACTGGAAGGTGTTTTGCCTGATGATTGGAATAAGCGCTGTTGGTATTGTCATATTTATGTGGGCGGGAAAGCAGCAAAAGATTGTAGAGATACTTCGTTATCCGGCTTATTTGCTGGCTTCGGCTATTGCAGGATTTTCTATGTATGCTCCTAACTGGACGGCGAATGACAGAATGCATGGGAGCGCCTATTATGTATCGGTTTACAATGCGCTGATGAACGAGCCGTATACTTACAGTAACCAGAGTATTTACGGGCATTATGCGATACTTTTAAAATATCCGGTCAAGTGGCTGGGAGGAGACTATAGGGCTTTTAATATCGTGATAGCGGTGCTTGGCGGATTAAGCCTGTTCTTCGTTGCGCTGGCCTTGGATTTGTGTATTAAGAATCATTTTGTCTCTATGATTGCGGTGTGGTCGGTGCCGGTCATGTTTTTGTATTATCCGCTCAACCATTGGCAGATGTTTCCGCACAGAGTTCTCTTTGCGGGAATAGAATTATATATGCTTACAGCGCTTTTTTATAAGAAAAAGGCTGTAATTAAGCTGATCGGTTATGCCGTCTGCTGTTTCTCTCTGCTCTGGAATGTGGAGACGGGCATCGTCTGTCTTGGCGTGTGGGCGGTGGCATGTATCGTGTATGAGGAGTTCTATGTAAGAGCAGAGTGGGATTGGAAGTATTTTGGCAAAAGCATCCTACACAACGTGATGTATTCGGTCTTCACGATAGTGGGACTTATCGGGATTTTTAATGCGTATAATATGCTTCTTGGCGAGCCTTTTCACGGTTTGCGATTTCTGCTGTTTCCGATGGCTTCATGGGATATGCCGGAGAAAATATTGGTTCAGGCGGCCGAACAGGCAGTGCCGGTGACGGCAGGCATGGCAGCTTCAGTGGTGACGGCGTCGGCGTCATGGGGAGGCGGATTCGTCACGGGGCTGTCCATATGGTTTCCCGTTCAGATCAGTTACTGGTATTTGGTTTTCTTTCTCATGGGACTTGCAGTGATTTTGTATGTCGTGAGACAGGTATTCCACCGGGCGCAGACGAATGATTATCTTATGGGAATTGCAGCGGTTTTGGCGTTTGGTCATTTGACGTATTTTGTCAACAGACCTTGCTTTGACTATTTGGCGATTGCTTTTTTTGAAGCGGTTTTCATTATGGCAGTTATAGCGGACAGGCAGTGGGACCGGACGGGCGGACTTGCTTACGGGGAGAGAGGGATGCAGTTTCTCTTTGTTGCACTTTTGTCGGTTTTGTCGGTGCTTACCTTGTGGCAGACTTATTTTCGTGTAGCCGGCAGGGTAGAAGACGGATATTATGATATGGCGGAGTTTCATGCGATCACAGAAGAAGTTGCGAAAGTGGTTCCGAAAGATACCTATGCCGTCGGGATGGGGATACAGGAGATTTATGCTGAACTTGGCTGGGATACGCAGAGTCATGTAACGGATTTTACGTCGATTGATTGTACGGGAGGCGATTCTCTGGCAACATTTGTTGTGGAAACGGCGCAGCAAGAGGAATGTGTGATTTGTTACCGAAGCAAAAAAACAGAAGAAAGAAAAACTGCGTACGATTATATGAGAAATTACGGGTTTGCAGATGAAGCTGTTACAGTCAAAGCTTTCTGGGATCTGGATATAGATGAGGACTGGTATTGGAGTATTTATTATCTGGAAGTGGATACGAGCATAGAAAATAATCAGGTAGAGCATTATGGAGCGTTAATCAGATGAAATCAGATGATTTTTTCCCAAAAATTGAATCGAAGCAGAAGTGGGCTTTTGCGTCCTGTGTGCTTATCATGCTGGTGACGCATTTATACATGTTTACCAATAAGCTTCCGAACCATGATGACGTCAACAGACTACTGGTGGGAGATACGGACGAGGTGAAGATACAGCACGGAAGATGGGCAGGGGTCATTTTTGACCGCATAAGCGGCAATTCCGTCAGTATTCCGTATGTGATGGGCGTACTGTCGATTCTGGCGTTTGCCGCAACGGCTGTCGTATTGGTGGCGCTGTTTCGTATAGAACATAAGTTGTCGATTGCGCTTTTGTGCGGTCTGTTGTGTACCTTTCCGGTTTCAACGAACATTTTCCTGTATGGGTATATTGCCGATGCATATTTTATTAGTATGTTTCTGGCGTCATGGGGCGTCTTTCTTCTGACGCGGGAGAAACTTGCGGGGGACATCTGCGGCGTTATGCTGCTGACGTTGTCGTGCGGCTGTTATCAGGCGTTTTGGTGCATGGGAATCGCCTTGTTATTCTTATATTATTTCATGGATTTCGTGAATGTTAAGGACGAGTGGAAAGCTTATGCCGTCAGAATAGCGAAATGTCTTGGCTGGGCGGCAGCCTCGCTGATCTTGTATCTTGTAATTAATAAAATAGTGCAGACCGTTACAGGATATGGTGCGACGGATTATCAGGGATTATCTGCGATGGGTAAGTTCGGCGGTGCGCTGGATTTCGTGAAGGTTGTTGTGTATGCCTATTATGAGTTTATACAGTTCTTTTATCTCAAAGGTAATTTTACCGGTTCCAGAGTTATGATCGCGGTCAATGTTATCTTGACAGTGTTTGCTGTTCTTATGGTATTTCGCAAGGCAAAAGAGCAGAAGCATCCTATCTGGTACTGGATTGTGCTTGTGTTGCTCGGTGGGATGATTCCACTGGCATTTAATCTGATTTCGGTTGTCAGCATGAATCAGACGCATGTTCTGATGCAGTATACTTTTCTCATGCCTTATATGATGTGCCTTTTGCTGGCGGATGAATGTATGGGAAAAGTTATGAAACAGGAAACGTTCTTCGAATCGTCTGCTGCGCAGGACGGTGCAAAAAGTACGGTCGTCAGCAGAGCGATATGTCCGGCGGCCTGCGTACTGCTGTTTTTTGTTGCATATAGCGGGTTTCTTACGGACAATGCGATTTACTTCAGGCAGCAGTTGAACTATGAGGCGACCTACTCGTATACGGTCAGGCTGTTGTCAAGAATCGAGACGATGGAGGGGTATGAGCCTTCGATTCCGGTAGCATTTATTAATGAGACTCCGCAATATAATGATCATATCACGATTATGGCAGAGAATTATCCGGAAGATATGGAATATTTTAATTATCTTAGCGGTATGGCAGGTACGGAACCGCGCACTTTTGTAAAAAGAGCCAATGACATTGCTGATTTCTGTAAATATTATCACGGGTATGATTTGAAACTTTATGATATGACAATGCTGTCAGAATTAGCCGAGACGAAGGAATTTCAAGAAATGCCAACATATCCGCAGGATGGCGGTATGAGGTATATTGACGGAGCGCTTGTGATTAAGGTGCCGGATGCCAAATAGAAGCAGGCGGTATAATATACGAGTGAAATATGAGTATACGAGTGGAATAAAAGGATTGGAATTGTAAAGCGGCAAGAAACAATGATGAGGAGTCGGATTTTATGTCGAAAATCAGTTTGTTGGACTGCACCCTGCGGGATGGCGGTTATCTGAATGACTGGGAGTTCGGTCATGACAATATTGTGAATATTTTTGAGCGGCTGGTCAGTGCGGAACTTGATATCATTGAGGTCGGTTTTATCAATGAGTCGAGGGAGTATGATGCAGACCGTACGATTTTTCCTGACGCCGTATCCGTAAACAGGACTTACGCAGGGCTGTCAAAAGGACAGTCTATGATCGTCGGCATGATCGATTACGGGACGTGCGGTATCGAGCGGATGATTCCGGCGGCAGAGAGTTTTATGGACGGCATCCGTGTTATCTTTAAGAAGGAAAAGAAAGAAGGCGCTATTGCGTTTTGCAGGCAGATTAAAGAGTTGGGGTACAATGTCTTTGCACAGGCAGTTTCCATCACCAGCTATAACGATGAGGAGTTAATGGACCTCATACGTCTGGTAAATGATTTGGAGCCCTATGCCTTTTCTCTGGTGGACACCTATGGTCTTTTGCATAAGAACCAGTTAATGCATTATTTTGAGTTTGCGGATCAGCATATGAAAACGAATATCGGGCTGGGATATCATTCCCATAATAACTTCCAGCTTGCCTATGCAAACTGTATCGAAGTAATGGAATTGCCGCATATTAAACGGAGAGTAGTCATTGACGGAACACTGTACGGGATGGGTAAGAGCGCGGGAAACGCGCCGCTTGAGCTGCTTGCGACATACATGAATGACAACCTTGGCAGGCATTATCATTGCAGCCAGCTTCTCGAAGCGATCGACGTAACGATGCTGGAATTATATAAGCAGATTCCGTGGGGATATTCTTTCAAATTCTTCTTGTCGGCATCCAAAGACTGCCATCCTAATTACGTTACATATTTGATGGATAAGAAGAAACTTTCCGTCAAATCGATTAACGAGATATTGGATAAACTGGAAGATTCCAAGAAACTCTTATATGACGGGCAATATATTGAACGGCTCTATGTAGAATATCAGAAGCATGAGTGCGACGATGAAAAGGACAGAGTACATTTAAGAAACTGGCTGGGCGGCAGGGAGATTCTACTGCTTGCACCGGGTAAGAATGTTGTGGAGCAGAGCGGTAAAATTATGGACTATCTGTCTGCGAAAGGCACAGAAAATGTGGTGAAGATCGCAATCAATTTTGTACCGGTTGATATTCCGGTGGACGCTGTATTTATCAGCAATGCGAAAAGATATGTGCCATTGTCAACCAAACTCAGCCAGAGTGGCGGGAAGCTGACGACGCTCGCCACGTCCAATGTGACAAAGGCATCAGGAGCCTTTGACTATGTATTCAATTATAGCGCGCTTCTGGATGAGCAGGCATTGATTGTAGATAATCCGATGATCATGTTTCTGAAATTGCTGCGCGAGGCAAAGGCGTCGCATGTGGCTCTTGCAGGTTTTGACGGATACGTGAAAGCGGCGGCGCCCAACTATGTGAATCCGAATATGGATTATTCATTCAGCCGCGAGAAAGCCAAAGAGATTAACGATGATGTGATAAACAGTGTGGAAAGGCTGGGAGAGTTGGGATTGACTATGGAATATATTACGGATACCCTGTATCGGTAGAAAGATGAAACAGACAAATAAAGAAGTACACGGAATATGTATGATTGCAGATGTCCTTGGCCGGACAGACTGCAAGGAAAGGTACGGCTGCAGACATGAAAATTAAAGTATCAAATTATATAGCGCAATTTCTCACGGAGCACGGTATAACGGACGTGTTTACTATTACAGGAGGCGGCGCAATGCATTTGAATGATGCGATAGGACATCAGGAATCATTGCACTGCACATATAATCATCACGAACAGGCATGTGCCATTGCGGCAGAGGGATATGCCAGATTGACAGGACGAGTGGCAGCAGTCTGCGTGACGTCCGGTCCCGGCGGTACGAATGCTATTACCGGCGTACTGGGAGGATGGCAGGATTCGATTCCGATGTTTGTTCTTTCGGGACAAGTCAAAAGAGAGACGACGACATGGTCTACTTCCGTACCGCTTAGGCAGCTTGGCGATCAGGAATTTCAGATTGTGGACTGTGTTAAAGGCATGACCAAATATGCCCATATGATTACGGAGCCGACAGAGATAAGATACCATCTGGAAAAAGCGTGGTATTTGTGCAATCACGGCAGGAAGGGTCCCGTGTGGCTGGATATTCCGGTGGATGTGCAGGCCGCAATTGTGGAAGAGAGAGAGTTGAGAGGCTTTTCAGCAGAAGAAGAGACTATCGATACGATGCATGGCAGCGAGATGATGCATGTTTGCGAGAACCCGGTTTATGACAGGCGTTTGACAGAACAGATCGTCGATAAGATTAAAAAGGCCGAAAGACCGGTGGTTCTGGCGGGAACCGGAGTGAGGCTGTCAGGAGCCTATGAGAAATTTATAGAGTGTATCGAATCATTGCAGATTCCGGTTGTGACAGCGTGGAACGCACATGACTTGTTGTGGGATGAGCACCCGCTCTATTGCGGAAGACCGGGCAGCGTGGGTACAAGAGGCGGCAATTTCGTAGTCCAGAACAGCGATGTATTGCTGGTGCTCGGATGCAGGCTGAATATCCGGCAGATCAGCTATAACTATAAAGAATTTGCCAAGAACGCATATAAGATCGTAGTGGATATCGATGAAGCGGAATTGAATAAACCGACAGTCAGTGTCGACATGAAAGTCCATGCAGATGTGGCAGATGTGATGAATGACATTGGTGTCAGAAAATTAGATGCAGGAGAACATGCAAAATGGCTTCAATGGTGCAAGGAAATTAATGAGAGATACCCGGCAGCATTACCGTCCTATTACGAGAAGAATACGCCGATGAATCCGTATGCATTCATTCATGAGTTTTCCGGAAATCTTGCGGAAGGCGACAAAGTGATATGTGGTAACGGCAGCGCCTGCGTTGTTACTTTTCAGGCGATGCGGGTGAAGAAGTCACAGCGGCTGTTTACCAATTCCGGTTGTGCGGCGATGGGATACGGATTTCCGGCGGCGATCGGCTGCGCCGTGGCGGAGAAGGGAAGAAGGGTCGTCTGTATAGACGGCGACGGCAGTTTCCAGATGAATATTCAGGAATTGCAAACGGTAGTTTATAACAAGTTGAATCTCAAGATTTTTATCATAAATAATAACGGGTATCATTCCATCAGACAGACGCAGACAAATCTGTTTGATCCGCCGCTAGTGGGCGTCTGTGATGGAAACGGCTTAAGTTTCCCGAGTATGGAACGGATTGCGTACGCATATGATATTTCTTATGTAAAAATTGATGACCTTAATGATATTTCCGCGAAGATGCAGGAAGCGTTAGATACGGACGGTCCGGTCTTATGCGAGGTAGTGGTTGATCCGGCGCAGAACTTCGAGCCGAAGCTGTCTTCTAAGGTACTGCCGGACGGAAGGATTGTGTCGCCGGAGATTGACGACATGTACCCGTTTCTGCCGAGAGAGGAATATGAGGGGAATAAGCTGGTTTGATGTATGCTTGGGCAATATTACAAGGAATATTGAACTATGGATTCTATGTAGACTCTTTGAAAAAAGAGTCTTTTTTAATGCTTTCTAATACTGATTGTGTTATACTAATTCATGATTGAATGAGGTTAAGCACATATTCATATAAGGGAGATACAACATGCAGGTAGTAATCTTAGCAGGCGGACAGAGAAGTACGATCAGTAACGAGCAGGAAGGGATTCCGAAGCCGATGGCGGAGATTGGCGGGAAACCGATGCTCTGGCATATTATGAAGAGCTTTTCTGCTTACGGACTGAATGAATTTATTATTTGCGGCGGATATAAGGTAGACATGATCAAAGAGTATTTCATGGACTATTATATCTATCAGTCTGATATTACGGTAGATCTTAAGACGAATACGGTTGAGATACATAGAAACCGCACGGAGGACTGGAAGGTCACGGTGGTGGATACAGGGTTGTACTCTTCGACCGGACAGCGCGTTGCACGGATTAAAGAGTATATTGACGGCGACACATTCATCGTTGCGTCCGGCGACTGTCTTTTTGACATTGATGTGAACAGGATGATTGCATACCACGGCGAGCAGGGAAAGACTGCAACCATGGCAGTTGCCAGACCGACCGGACGTAATGAGGCGCTGGACATTGATGAAGCCGGGTTGATCAAGAAGATACAAAGGAATGACCCGGTAAATGAAGCGTGGACGAATGCATGGCTGTATGTACTGGATAAGAAGGTCTTCGACAGCCTGCAGGGAGATTATGCGTTAGAAAATCTGCTGACAGATAATCTGGCAGGAAAAGGACAGTTAATAACGTATAAGCATCACGGATTCTGGACGCCGGTGGAGACATACCGCGACAGGGTAAATATGGAGAATCTCTGGAATGCGGGAATCGCACCGTGGGCAAAATAGAATGAATAGATATGCCGCAAACACCGTGAGGAATTTGGGGTATGGAAGTATATCAAAGAAGGACAGTCGTGAATGATATGAAAGTAGTGATTTTAGCGGGCGGCAAGGGAAGCCGAATCAGTGAGGAATCGGTGTTAAAACCGAAACCGATGGTTGAGATAGGTGATAAGCCGATTTTATGGCATATCATGAAAATATATTCTTCGTTTGGGTATCATGATTTTATTATATGCTGCGGATACAAGGGACATATGATAAAGGAATATTTTGTCCATTATTACATGTACCAGTCGGATGCTACATTTCAGTTGAAAGATAAACAGAAGGAATATCACAACCCGACTGCGGAACCGTGGCGGATTACACTTGCAAATACAGGGCTTGAGACGCTGACTGCGGGACGCATTTTACGAATCAAGGATTATATCGGCGAAGACGAGACATTTATGCTGACATACGGGGATGGTGTGGCGGATGTGGATATCCCGGCGCTGCTCGGCTTTCACAAAGAACACGGCAGGATTGCGACGATTACGACTACGCAGCCGGCAGGACGCTTCGGAGCCGTCAAGATTGACGATGGCGGACTGATTGAGAGTTTTAAGGAGAAGGCGAGAAAAGACCAGTCATGGGTGAATACCGGATTTATGGTGCTTAACCGGGAAATATTTGATTATTTGGGAGATGGGTCGCAGATGTTGGAGGCGGAGCCTTTTGAGAAACTGGCGGCGGATCATCAGATGGCGGCATATAAGCATCCGGGATTCTGGTCGCCGATGGATACGGTGCACGACAGGGCATATTTGGAAGGGTTATGGAGCGGCGGACAGGCCCCGTGGAAAATCTGGGAATAACAGAAAGAAAAATAGAAAGAAAAATAGAAAGAATAAAAGTCACGAATACAGGAGAACTATATGAATCAACAAACAGAACAACAGGCAAGAAAAGAAATCTTAGATATGGTCAGGGACTATTGCGAGACTTATCACAACGTGAAGAAACCGTTTGAGGAGGGACAGCGCATTCCTTATGCGTCCAGAGTGTACGACAGCGCGGAGATGGTTAATCTGGTGGACAGCGCGCTGGAATTCTGGCTGACTTCCGGAAGATACAGCGAGCAGTTTGAGAAGCAGCTGGCGGACTATCTGGGGATTAAATACTGTTCACTTGTCAACTCCGGTTCTTCTGCGAATCTGCTTGCTTTTATGGCGTTGACGTCCCCGCTTCTGGGTGAGCGCGCCGTAAGACGAGGCGACGAAGTCATCACGGTGGCGGCAGGTTTTCCGACGACGGTAGCGCCCATGATTCAGTATGGCGCGGTGCCGGTGTTTGTGGATGTGACAATCCCACAGTACAATATTGACGTAAATATGCTGGAACAGGCGTTGTCGGATAAGACGAAGGCGGTTATGATTGCCCATACGCTTGGGAATCCTTTTGACTTGAGTGCGGTCAGCGAATTTTGTAAGAAACATAGTTTATGGCTGGTGGAGGACAACTGTGACGCGCTTGGTTCAGAATATACGATTGACGGTGTAACGAAGCTGACGGGAACGATCGGTGACATCGGAACATCCAGCTTCTACCCGCCGCATCATATGACGATGGGCGAGGGAGGCGCTGTCTATACTGACAATGCGCTTCTTAACAAATGCATCCGCTCTTTCCGTGACTGGGGAAGAGACTGTGTGTGCCCGTCCGGCCGCGACAATTTATGCGGTCATCGCTTCGATAGACAGTACGGTGAATTGCCGCTCGGGTATGATCACAAGTATGTTTATTCGCATTTCGGCTATAATTTGAAGGCAACGGATATGCAGGCGGCAATCGGATGCGCCCAGCTTGAGAAGTTTCCCTCTTTCGTAGAGAGAAGAAGATACAATTTTGACCGTATGAAGGCGAATCTGCTGGCGGCAGATTCGGAAGGAAAGATTTTAGATAAACTGATTTTGCCGGAGGCGTGTGTGGATTCTGATCCAAGCTGGTTTGGGTTTATGATTACATGTAAAGAGGGTGTGGATCGCAATCAGGTAGTACGGTATATGGAGGAACATGGTATTCAGACGAGAATGCTCTTTGCGGGAAATCTGACAAAACATCCGTGTTTTGATGAAATGCGCGCTACGGGAGAGGGATATCGTGTAGTCGGGGAACTGACCAATACGGACCGTATTATGAAAGATACTTTCTGGATTGGCGTCTATCCGGGTATGACGGATGAGATGATAGATTACATGTCAAAAACGTTAATGGAAGCAATAGAGTGTTAATTGAGGAAACAGAGGATTAACTTATGTTTGATTTCGGACTGGATTTTTATCAAGGTAAAAAAGTTCTGGTGACCGGGCACACGGGATTCAAAGGGACATGGATGTGTGCCATGCTGGTGCAGGCAGGGGCGCAGGTGACCGGTTATGCATTGGAGGCTCCTACCAAGCCAAATATATACGAGCTGAGCGGTATGGATGCCCAAATTCACTCGGTTATAGGCGACGTCAGGGATTTGGAACATTTACGGAAGGTGTTTGATGAAGCGCAGCCGGAGATTGTAATCCATATGGCGGCACAGCCGATTGTGCGTGAATCATACTGCAACCCGGTCTATACTTATGAAGTGAATGTGATGGGGACGGTCAATGTGCTGGAATGTGTTCGTACGCATCCTAACGTGCGTTCTTTTGTCAATGTAACGACGGATAAGGTATATCTCAACAAAGAATGGGAATGGGGGTATCGTGAGAATGAAGAATTGAATGGTTACGATCCGTATTCCAATTCTAAATCATGCTCGGAGTTAGTGACGGGCAGCTACAGAAATTCCTTTTTCGGCGGTCAGGCGGGCAGGGATGCAGACCAAACATACCCGACGGCAATTTCGACTGCACGGGCAGGTAATGTAATCGGCGGTGGAGATTTTGCGGTGGACAGAATAGTTCCGGACTGCATCAGGGCAGCGTTAGAAGGCAGAGAAATCATCGTAAGAAATCCGTATTCTACGAGACCTTATCAACATGTGCTGGAACCGATAGCAGTCTACCTGATGATCGCCGCAAGACAGTATGACAATCGCGATTATGAAGGAAGTTACAATGTGGGACCGGATGACGAGGACTGCTATACGACGGGTGAACTTGTGACGTTGTTCTGTGAGAAATGGAATCAGCTGACAGGCGGACATGCAACATGGAAAGAAGAGTACGACGGTGGACCGCATGAGGCGAATTTCCTGAAATTAGACTGCTCGAAGCTAAAGAAGACTTACGGGTGGAAGCCGGTCTGGAGTGTGGAGAAGGCGATGGAAATGATTATTGAATGGACCATAGCTTATCGTGACGGGAAATCGATCGAGCAGATGATGGAGAAACAGTTGAAAGAGTTTCTTGGGTGACCGAATATGAAAAACATAGTAATCTCCGGACCTACCGGCGCAATCGGTATGGCGTTGATAGAGAAATGCATAGAGGAAAAGACGCATGTACTGGCAATCTGCCACAAAGGTTCCGGAAGGATTAAATATATACCCGATTCACCGTATGTCGAGGTGATTGAGGCGGACTTATCCGAATATGGAAATATGTTTACTGAAAATGTGCCGGGGGAGACTTATGACGTCTTCTACCATTTTGCATGGAACGGAACCGTAGGAGACGCCAGAAACGACATGCGTATGCAGACGGATAATATTGCATATACGATGGACGCGGTGGAGCTTGCCGGGCGCTTGGGCTGTCATACTTTTATCGGGGCAGGTTCACAGGCGGAATATGGGAGAAAAGAAGGGAAACTGACGCCGGATACGCCCACTGACCCGGAGAACGGATATGGCATGGCGAAGCTTTGCGCGGGACAGATGAGTCGTGTCGTATGCCGGCAGAAGAATATAAAGCATATATGGACAAGGATTTTGAGCGTATACGGACCGTATGACGGTACGGGAAGTATGGTCATGAGTGCGGTGTATAAGATTTGGAACGAAGAGCCGACGGCGTTCACACCCGGGCAGCAGATGTGGGACTATCTGTACAGCAAGGACGCCGCCGAGATATTCTATGCGCTTGGGACGAAAGGCAGGGACGGATCGGTCTACTGTGTGGGCAGCGGACAGGCGAGGGAACTGAGAAGCTATATCCAAGATATATACCATGTGGTAAAAGAATATCAAGGCGGACAAGCGGCAGAAGAAAACCGCGAGTTAGAAAATGTACTGGGTATCGGTCTGATTCCTTACGGTGACAAGCAGGTGATGCATTTGTGTGCCGACACCACGCTCTTAGAGGAGCATATCGGCAAGATAACGCACACGGATTTTGACAACGGCATACGCAGCATTTTGGCAGAAGACGGCGACATGCTGTGCGGAAAACGGTGATACAATTTGAGGATTGCTATGCAGAAAGTATCTTTGCTAATAACGACATATAATGTAAAAGACCATTTGACGGTCACTCTGGAAAGTATTGAGGCGCAGGATTACGGTTCCATAGAACTTGTCATTGTGGACGGAGGTTCTACAGACGGGACGGCTGCTGTCATCCGCGGATTTGCGGCAAAATATCCGGATGGTAAAGGGCAGTCCGATGGAGATGCGGCAATCAGCGTCCGCTGGGTATCCGAGCCGGACAGAGGCCTCTACGATGCCATGAATAAGGCGTGGTCCATGTGCAGCGGGGATATTGTGGCGGTGTGCAATGATAAGTTATGTATGCCGGATGCGGTCACGAAACTGGTGCGGGCGATAGAGCAGGGAGGAGACGGCTGTATCGGCGCGCATTCCGACTTGGTCTATACGGACGGCGAACGCATTGTCAGAAGCTGGCATATGGGTGAAGGAAGGCTTAAGGACGGCTGGATGCCGGGACATCCGACCTTATTCTTAAAAAGGCAGATTTACGACAAGTACGGCGCTTATGATATCAGTTACCGCTGTGCCGCGGATTACGAATTTATGGTACGTTTTCTGAAAGATGAGAAGAATCGTCTTGCTTATGTACCCGAAGTATTGGTCGCCATGTTCTATGGCGGGACGAGTAATGCGGGGCTGGGCAATTATCTCGTATCGTTCAAGGAAGGATATATGGCGCTTAAGAAGAACAGGGTGCCTCATCCGCTGCTGATTACGATCAAGAGGACGTTTCGGGTACTGCGGCAGTTTTAAAGACGCCTGCAGGAATGGACGAGTATAGATTAGGTGTCGCAATCAGAGAAGGAGTTTGATATAATATTTGCGTAGGCAATGAGCAGCGCCACGTAGTGAGATAACAAAGCGGCGGTCTGCACTGCGAATACTGCAAAATCATTCAGGAGGATAAAGCATTGAGAATAACAGTAGCCGGAACCGGATATGTCGGATTGGTGGCGGGCGTGTGCTTCGCGGAGAAAGGACATGACGTTACCTGCGTGGACGTAGACGAGAATAAGATAAAAATGATGGAGAGCGGCAAGTCTCCCATTTATGAAGAAGGTCTGGAAGAGTTGATGCAGAAGAACAACGCCACGGGAAGACTGCATTATACGACAGACTATAAGAGTGCGTACAAAGATGCAGAGGCAATTTTTATCGGGGTCGGGACGCCGGAGCAGCCGGATGGTTCAGCGAATTTAAGTTATATTGCAACCGTGTCAAGACAGATTGCGGAATCCGTGGAGCAGGACTGTCTGGTAGTCGTTAAATCGACGGTTCCGGTGGGGACGAATGATAAAGTGGAGCAGTTTATCAGGGATTTCCTGAAGAGGGATGTGAAGATTGAAGTGGCGTCCAATCCGGAATTTCTGGCGCAGGGTTCTGCCGTGCATGATACGCTTCACGCCGCACGGATTATTATCGGTACGGAGAGTAAGGAAGCGGAAGAGAAACTCAAGAAGATTTATGAGCCGTTCGGACTTCCGATCGTGTCTGTTAACAGACGTTCGGCGGAGATGATCAAATATGCGTGCAATGATTTTCTGGCGCTTAAGATTTCCTATATGAACGACATTGCAAATTTATGCGAACTGGTGGGCGCCGATATAGACGCTGTGGCGGAAGGTATGAGTTACGATGCAAGAATCGGCGCGAAATTCTTAAATGCCGGTGTTGGTTACGGAGGAAGCTGTTTCCCGAAGGATACCAAAGCGCTTAAATACCTTGCGAGACAGAACGGTTATCGTCTGCGTACCGTGGAGGCGGCAGTGGATGTGAATGCGGAACAGAAGACAAAGCTGTTTTATAAGGCGAGCAACCGTATGATTACATTCCAGAATCTGAAAGTGGCAGTATTAGGGCTTGCATTCAAAGCCGGCACGGACGATTTGAGGGAGGCGCCCTCTTTGGATAATGTGCAGCTTTTATTAGAGAGCGGAGCGAATCTCTACGCTTACGATCCGGTCGCTTCAGACAATTTCAAGAAAAAATATCCTGAGGGGCAGATAGAGAAGGGCACTATACAGTATGTTCAGACACCGGAGGAAGCGCTTGACGGCGCAGATATCTGTTTTATCTTTACGGAGTGGGGAGAAATCAAGGCGGTCGCGCCTCAAATATTTAAAGAGAAGATGCAGATACCGCTCGTGTATGACGGACGTAATATTTTCAGTATTGACGCGATGAAGGAAGCGGGAGTGGAATACTATAGTATCGGACGATAGGAGAAATTATGAACCCATTAGATACAAGCAAAATTTATCTGATTACCGGGGGCGCCGGATTTATCGGATTTCACTTATCAAAGAGTCTTTTGGATAAAGGCGCGAGGGTTATCGGGTTCGATAATCTCAACGATTATTATGACGTGCAGCTTAAGAAGGACAGACTGCGCATATTAAAGCAAAATGATAATTATACGTTTATTAAAGGCGATTTGAGCGATAAACCAGACGTGTTCCGGCTATTTCAGGAGTATGCGCCGCAGGTGGTAGTGAATCTGGGCGCGCAGGCGGGCGTTCGCTACAGCATCGACAACCCTGACGCTTATATGCAGTCGAATATGATGGGATTTTTCCACATATTGGAAGGCTGCCGGTTTTTCCCGGTAGAACATCTTGTCTATGCGTCTTCCAGTTCCGTGTACGGCGGTAATGAGAAGATTCCCTTTTCCACGCAGGATCAGGTGGACGGACCGGTGAGTCTGTATGCAGCGACGAAGAAGTCCAATGAGCTGATGGCGCACGCATACAGTAAGTTATACCATATTCCGGTGACGGGACTGCGGTTTTTTACGGTGTACGGTCCTTTCGGCAGACCGGATATGGCGTATTACAAGTTTACCCAGAAGATACTTTCCGGCGAGCCGATTCAGATTTATAACAACGGCGATATGTATAGGGATTTTACTTATATAGATGATATAGTAAAGGGCGTTGAGAACATTCTCTGTAATCCGCCGGAGCAGAATGAAAAGGGCTTGCGTTATAAGCTTTATAATATTGGCAACAACAAACCTGTGAAATTGATGGATTATATAGAAACGCTGGAGAGGTGCCTTGGCAGGGAGGCTGAGAAAGAATATCTTCCGATGCAGCCGGGAGATGTCTATCAGACGTATGCCGACGTCGAAGATTTGATGAGGGATTATGACTTTAAACCGGATACCACGATTGAAGAAGGACTTGGTAAGTTTGTGGAGTGGTATCGCAGTTACTACAAAGCATGATCGTATGTGTTAAGACGGCGGAATAGATGTTACTTTTCACGCTTATGTAAAGCGACTAACGGACAGACGATAACAAAGAGAACGACAGGTAGAGAGGCATGATGGAAGTATGATGGACAAGGAAAGAGCCGTACCGGTATTATATCTGGTAGTACCCTGCTATAACGAGGAAGAAGTGATTGAGAAGTCTGCGCAGGTGCTCAGCGATAAGATTCGGCGCTTGATGCAGGCGGGTCAGATTGCTCATGGAAGCAAAGTAATGTTTGTCAACGACGGCAGTAAGGACCGTACGCTGGAGCTTCTGCATCGTATAGCGGCGCAGGATACGATTTTCTCAGTGGTCAGTCTTGCAGGTAATTACGGGCATCAGAGCGCGATTCTCGCGGGAATGATGACAGCGCGGAAGTACGCGGATGCGGTGGTGACGATCGACGCGGATTTACAGCAGGATATCGAGGCGCTCGATAAATTCCTGAACAGTTATATGGCAGGCAGTGAAGTGGTGTACGGTGTGCGCAATGACAGGCATTCCGACGGAATGTTTAAGAAAGGCAGCGCTACGCTGTACTATAATCTCATGCATCTTCTCGGCAGTAAGGTGATCACCAATCACGCGGATTACCGGTTGATGTCTAAGAAAGCTTTGGACGCGCTGGCGGAATATAAGGAGACAAATCTATTTCTGCGCGGTCTGATCCCGACGATGGGATTTCCCTCGGACGTTGTGTATTTCGACGTCAAGGCAAGAGAGGCGGGACATTCCAAGTATACGTTGAGCAAGATGATGACGCTCGCAATGGATGGAATCACGTCCATGAGCACCAGACCGTTGCGGATGATCAGTGCGCTTGGTTTTATTGTATTTATTTTCAGTTTTGTTATGAGTATCATCAGTCTGGCAGACTGGGTGCAGGGGAAAAACGTGCCCGGTTATACGACTACGATGATCGTGTCTCTGTTGATTGGCGGAATTACATTGTTGTCTCTGGGAATTATCGGTGAGTATATCGGTAAGATTTACATGGAGACGAAGCACAGACCGCGCTACATCATTGATACGATGGTATGGAAGACGGATGAAGACGCGAAAGAAGGGAGAGGGCAGGATGCCTAACGTAGATATTCACGCGGATGATTATGCGTTGACGGTCAATACATCAAAGGATATGCTTTCCTGCATGAAGAAAGGACAATTGGACAGTATCAGCATTGTTCCCAATATGTCCTGCTTTGACGAATGCATGGAATTACTGTATGCATCGATACCTTCGCTGCCGTTTCTGCCGAAGATGTCGGTGCATTTGGATTTCGTGGAGGGGCGAAGCTTAGCCGGAGCAGAACAGACGCCTTTGCTTACAGAGGGAGAAAACGGTCTGATGGGGCTGTCTTGGGGCGGGGTATTCTTATTATCTTATCTGCCGTGGAAAAGGCGCGTGGCGAAAGAGCAGTTGAAGAGAGAAATCAGAGCTCAGATCGAGACGGTACAAAAAGCTGTCAAACACGCTGTGGAATTAGCCAAAGAACATGGAATTGCCTGCGCGCAGCGCGGCGTCCGCGTTGATTCCCATCAGCATGCGCATATGATTCCGGTTGTGTGGGAGGCGCTGACGGAGGTCATTGCCGAGGAGCATTATGAGGTGGAGTATATCCGTAATTCTAAAGAAATGATGGCTGCTTTTCTTCAGGAGGTTTCTCTGTGGAAAACATACCGTCCGATTAATTTTGTAAAGAACAGACTGCTGTCCGTCTATTCATATAGGGCTGACCGCTATGCGAAGACTCATCAAATGGAACAAATGTATTTGTGGGGGCTTATTATGAGTGGACGCATGGATTATGACAGGGTTGTCAGATTGTATCCGAGGATAGCTAAGAAAGCGGAACAAGACGGCAGGACGCTGGAAATCCTTTTTCATCCCGGACTGACGCTCTCTGAGGAAGTGTCAGAAGAGATTGGTGAAGAGGCCGCCGCAGATTTCTACCTGCGTGACGACCGCCATGTGGAAATGGAAGCAGTGGGCAGAATGAGGACATTGACTTAAGGCAGATGTCCTCATCCAATTCATGTGATCAGAACGGATAATAAGGCTTTAACTCTACGACTTCTTTCCATACGATATCTGTGAAGAGTAACGCTCCGGTCTCGTTCAAATGGTCGGAGTCCGAGAAGTATTCCAAGTTCGTGTGGAACCGTTCGTCATGGGAATAGTCATAATAATTGACACCTGTGTCACTTGCGATTTTCGTGACAGTATCGTTGAACTGCTGCAGGAATTCCTGCGAAACTTGCTCGGTGTAGTACTGCGAGAAGGGTGTGGTAATCAGAACAGGCGTAATCTGATGCTCTTTACAATAGTTGATGATTGCATACAATTCCTCTATTCGTTCCGGCATAAAATATTCTTCTTTGTTGTCGAAATGTCTGCTGTAACGCTCTTTTGCCCTTCTGGCAAATTCCTCAACATCGATACCTTCGTTAGCCGCATGGGCAGTCAATGCGGTATTCAGATTGGGAAACAGTTTCAGGATATCCTGACCGGCAGACAGAATTGGCAGTCTGTTGGTGATCACATCTACATACGGGTCGTAATTCGGAATATTTTCGGGCGACAGACAGCGGTAATAGCGTACGCTTAGCGCCTGCGCCTCCGTATCATTCACCACTTCATTATTAAAAGAGAAATACGATACGGGAATGAGGAGCACGCTGTTCTCATCCATGTACTGTCCGTATTCTTTTAAAAGCGCGTAGTCATAATCATAACTCTGGCTTGTGTTGGCGAAATTAAAGCAGATATATCCGTAGAAGGTCATATTGGAATAATTGAAATCATAGGCGCCATGCGAACTTCCCATATTGCCGATGTTGATTTCCCAGTATTCACGTCCCAGTGTCTCGAATTTGGCAATATCCATATATTTCTGGTCATTGATTTCTTTGTAGGGCTTGTTCATCAGGTAGATGATGAGTACCGCCGCTGCCGGAATCAATATGCATTTTAAGATAAAACGCACAGCGTCATAGATTTTTTTCATAGTTACAGAGATTCCTTTCTTGTCTTTCTTGCATCAGAATTGAAAATATATAAATTCCGTCGCCACGTCTTTGGGAGCAAACAGAGCGATTACAACTAAGAACAGTACATACACCGGCCAGCGGATGAAAAATTTCTGCCTTGAGAAGGCGGCGATCACGTCATGTTTTAAAGAGGCGAAATCGTAAACGGCAAGCGTAAGAACAGATAACGCCATGCCCAGCATAGCAATGGGTGAGATGCCGAGACAGACGATGGCGGTCTGCAGGTAGCTGCCGGGATTAGAGGCGTCCCAGAAAAGTCTTGATATGATCCACATCGCGTCTTGTATGCTGTTTGCACGGAAAAATATCCAGGTAAAGCATAAGAGAGTGAAGGTGAGGGGAAGCTGCCACCAGTGCTTCCGACGTCTGACTTCTTCGCCTTTTCTTTTCTTAGGATAGACAAAAGTCTCTATCACCTGCAATACGCCGTGGATACCGCCCCACAGAATATAGGTGAGGCTGCTTCCGTGCCAGAATCCGCTTACAAGGAAAGTGACGAGCAGATTCAGACAGTTGCGCCATCTCGGCACTCTGTTACCGCCAAGAGGAATGTAGACATAATCCCGGAACCATGTGGAGAGAGATATATGCCAGCGGCTCCAGAATTCTTTGACGGAAAAAGAGAAATAAGGACTCTTGAAATTTGTCATCAGGTCGATGCCGAACAGTCTGGCACAGCCGATCGCAATATCTGAATAGCCGGAGAAATCGCAGTAGATTTCAATGGCAAACATAACGGTGACAACGATAAAGACGAGTCCGACGTAGGCGTGCACGTCGTTATATATTTTGTTGACAACGCCGGCAAAGACGTCGGCGATCACAAGCTTCTTAAAATATCCCCAGGTCATGAGTTTTAACCCGTAAGTAACCCGGCCGTAATCAAAAGGGCGTTTCTTTTTGTACTGAGGAAGCAGACTGTCCGCTCTGCCGATCGGTCCAGCCAATAGCTGGGGGAAAAACGATACAAAAAGAGCGTAGTAGCCGAAATGGCGTTCCGCCCGGATTTTTCCCTTGTATACATCGATCAGATATCCCATGGACTGGAAAAAGTAGAACGAAACGCCTGCGGGTAAAAGAATCTTCATGGTAAGCGGCTGCATGGTAAGACGTCCGGCGTCGATCAACAGATTCAGACGTTCGATGACCGGATTTGCCGTTTTGTAGAAGAGCAGTATCAACACAAGCGGAAGAATGCCTGAAAGAAGACATCGATTCTTATCTGAACTTGTCTGCGCCCGTTCAAGCTTACGTGCAAGAACATAGGTAAGCGCCGTCGTTGCAAACAGTAAAACGCCATAGCCGACGTGAAGGTTCATATAGAAAACATAGCTGGCGGCAAGCAGAAAAATCCATCTGTATTTATGCGGTACAAGATAGTAGAGAATAAATACGATGCATATAAATATTCCAAAAGATACAGAATTAAATAGCATAATCAGTCTCCTTGTGTAGCCGGTATCCGGCAGATGTCCGGCAGCGCCGGATAAGGTTATAGCAATTCTACTCTATTTGTTTGAAATATGCAAATTAAAAATCTCGCCCGCAAAAGAGGTTTCTTTTCGCCTGCTTATATGATAGAATTTGATTTATGGGAATTACATCATTTTATTTTTTATGCTTTTTTGCAATTCTTTTAATCTTGTATTATGTGCTCCCCGGCAGAATGCAGTGGGGGCTTTTGTTGGTGTGCAGCGTTGCCTATTATCTTCTTTCGGGGAACGGAGTATTGATTGTCTATCCGGTTGTTTCCGTGACGGTCTGCTATGCGGGCATACGTCTGCTGTCGGCTTCCTCTGGACAGGAAGACAAACAGAATAGTATACAAGGGGGCGGACAGGACGGCAGGCGACGCAGGATGATACTGATTATGACTATATTGGTCAATATCGGTATATTGGTGGTGCTCAAATACGTTAATTTCGGTATTTATACGATCGACGGGATTGCAAGACTGTTCGGCAGTTCCGACGAACTGATCAAGAGCGTGGATTTCCTTATACCGCTCGGCGTGTCGTTCTACACCTTTTCACTGCTCGGCTATGTGGTTGACGTGTATTATGGGATTGCCGAGCCACAGATGAATTATTTCAAGCTGATGCTGTACGGTATGTATTTTCCGGCTATTATCTCAGGACCGATTCTCAAGTACAGGGAGCACGGCGAGCAGTTCTTTATACCCCATCAATTTGATTACAGAAGAGTGACGAGAGGACTGCAGCGTATGCTGTGGGGGTTTTTTAAGAAACTCGTGATTGCGGAGAGGCTGGGGATATTAGTAGATACTGTGTACGGCGGGTATGCAGACTATCCGGGTGCGTTCATCTGGGTTGCCACGGCGTGTTATGCGTTCCAGCTCTACACGGATTTCTCGGGGTATATGGATATTGTGCTCGGTATGTCGGAGAGTTTCGGTATTCTGCTGCCGGAGAATTTCCAGACGCCGTTCTTTGCGGGAAGCATTGCCGAATACTGGCGCAGGTGGCATATCACGCTCGGCGTGTGGATGAAGGAGTATGTGTTTTATCCTATGCTGCGCACGAAGTTTTTTACCAATCTGAACAAATCATGGAAAAATAAGTTCGGCAAGAAAAGAGGTAAGCAGTATGCCACGTTTGCCGCGATGTTTGTACTCTGGCTGACAGTCGGCATATGGCATGGGGGCGATTGGAAGTTCGTCATAGGCTCGGGTCTGCTCCACTGGTTCTATATCGTGATGGAGGAACTGCTTGCACCGCCCTGCGCGCGCCTGATGGAAAAATGGCATATTGACGACGGGGGTAAGACGGTCAGGGCAGTCCGGGTTGTGAGGACATTTTTCTTGGTATGTATCGGAGATTTGTTCTTCCGTGCCGAGTCTGTAGGAGATGCGTTTGCAATGCTTAGAGGCGCGGTGACCGTGTGGAACCCTTCCGTGTTGTGGGACGGTTCTCTGCTTCAGTTAGGGCTGGACCTGATTGAGGCAGTTATTGTCATAGCGGCGCTGTTCGTTCTGTATGCCGTATCAATCGCACAGAACAAAGGTTCCGTCAGAGAACGGATAGCGGGTAAGGCGCTTGTGATCCGCTGGGCGATTTGGTACGCTTTATTGTTTGCGGTGATTCTGCTCGGCTGTTACGGTCCGGGGTACAGTGCCGGTGAATTTATTTATCAGGGATTTTAATAAAACGGATAGTAAAGCGTACAATAATATGATAAAATAGACGCAAATAAAAGCACCTTGCGTCTGCAGGCTGCTGCGTCATTTATTTTGTGGAAAGATGTAGCGCATACAGGGATTACGACCGGAAAGTTGGATAAAGAGATGGATAAGATAGCTGTTTTAGTACCATGTTATAATGAGGAGAAAACGATTGCCAAAGTGGTTGCGGACGCAAGGAAGGCTTTGCCTGACGCTGTGGTTTACGTTTATGATAATAATTCTACGGATCGCACCGTTGAACTTGCAAGAGACGCGGGCGCCATTGTCAGATATGAGCATATGCAGGGCAAAGGAAACGTCATAAGGCGGATGTTCCGGGAAATCGAAGCGGAGTGCTATATCATGGTGGACGGCGATGATACTTATCCGATGGAGTACGCCGGCGAAATGGCGGACAAGGTACTGCACCATAACGCGGATATGGTAGTAGGGGACAGGCTTTCATCCACTTACTTTACAGAGAATAAGAGACCGTTCCACAATTTCGGCAACACGATTGTCAGAAGCAGCATCAACCGTCTGTTTCACTGTGAGATAAAGGATATCATGACGGGATTCCGTGCGTTCAGCTACGGGTTTGTCAAGACATTCCCCGTATTGTCCACGGGATTCGAGATAGAGACGGAGATGACGATTCACGCAGTTTATAATAATATGCAGATTGAGAATGTGATCGTAGATTACAGAGACAGACCGGAGGGGAGCGAATCGAAACTCAACACGTTCTCTGATGGCTTCAAAGTACTGCATACCATTATGAAATTATACAGAGATTATAAACCGATGGAGTTTTTTGGGTTGTGTTCTTTTATTCTTGCGATAATCGCAGCAATCTTGTTTGTTCCGATCTTGATAGCCTATATCGAGACCGGACTTGTACTGCGGTTTCCGACGCTCTTCGTATGCGGGTTTATCGGACTGGCGGCAATCCAGTCGCTGTTTGCGGGACTGATTCTGTCTAATATGGCGTTAAAGAACAGGAGAGATTTCGAGTACCGCCTGATGCTGGTGACGCGCAGAGTGAACAAAGTAGAGTAAATCGGGTGAAGCAATATTACTAGAGTCTGCATTAGAGTCTGTAAAGCAAATCTATCCCGGCTATTGCGGTTCAAATCACTTCTTGGGGCGCATCTGATATACCGCATAGTTCGTATCTCCGGCAGTGAACGTATCCGCAACTTCGCATTCCGCATCGTAGGTGTGTCTGAAGTACATGAGAACGGGGTGCTCGTTGTTGTGGGGCGCCTCTTGCAGAATAAAATATGTGTTGTCACTCTCTATCAGATCTTGTCCAAAATGTTCGACGCCGTATTGCGCCAGCTTTGTCTTCGTGTTGGGGTTACAGACAACGCCCCAGTTTGTATAGATAAAATTATTGTATGTATCTAATGTCATATCGAACGGCGATTCGCAATAATTCTCCAAAGTACCGGAATTATAAGTCCATATGTAGAGATTCTCAGGGCGGGCATGGCAGTATGCCTTCAATTCATTCCATGTATCTTCGTGAACACGGTAATTGGCGTCGATATTATTTTTAGTAATGCAGAGAGAAGCCACGCTGAGTAACAGGATGACCGGCAGGATAACCGCATAGCGTTTCGCATGTTCGGCGCGCAGCAGATTAAAGCTGAGCAGGATGCCGAGCAGGACAATATAGTCCATCGTAATGAGCGGCTGTATGATGCGCTTCGGAAAACGTCCTTCATAGAGGACATAGACCCAGCTGACCGTGCGCCCGATAAAATACAGAAGAAATACAAAAAGCGCGCGAAAATTGCGATGTACGATAATTGTGATAAACGTTATGACCATAAGGAGCAGTGCAAGAAAGTTTGCAGGCTGCATACCGTCCTCATAAAAGAAGACAAAAATACTTCCTTTGACAACATTTTTGATACGGGAGACGGTATCGGTACGCGCAAGGTAACAGTCTCTTGCGATATCGTGCATCTGTTTCCAATCATCTACGGTCATGTCGTAACCGATATGCGGCGCGCCGCTTCGACGGTAATTGTATTCGGTTTCGGTAATGCCGAGTTCTTCCAGTGCGGTTCTGCACTCTTCGTATTCCGGCCAGGTATAGAAATCGCCGACGCGCTCTCTATAATGATTAATCTGGCGAAAATCGGACCATTTCTGTTCGGAGTATGCCGCAGCATTTAAGCCGTATAAGATTCCCATACCGGCAAGAAGAATCAGGGCAAAGCCGATTAGCTTGCGGGAAGATTGTTCATAGCCGTTCCGGTATGCGTTGATCCATTTGGCGATCCAGAGCATTCCAGCCACGGGCAGCATGAGATAAAAGATATTCTGGCGCATACTGTAGGAAATCCATGCAAAAATGAAGGTAGGAATGCAGCTTTTTAAGAAAGAAGCTGTGGAAGAACCGGTTTTGACCGTAATAAAACAAAATACGGCCGCCGCCGCCGCCAGTCCGGCAGTGGTGGTGTATTGCGCTTCGGATATGACATTTAAATTGACGATGAAGAATAGAAAGCATGTGAGTGTCAGCGCAGGCTTCCATACTTTGTCAGGACTGTTGTGTCGATACCATATCTGCATACTGCGCCGATAGACTGCATAGAGGCTGATTACCTGAACGCCATGCTGAAAAATACCGAACCAAGGAATAAAGCTGTACAGAGTATACAGCTTTGATAACAGCCATGATAAAGGATATAGGAAGAAGAGCACATGTGCTTCCGGATAACCAAGATATGCGCCGGATAAGGCGCTGTGGATGCCCCAGTCGTCGTTGATACCGTCCACCGGGTGTATCCATAATAATTCGATTAGATAGAATAAAAGCACAAACAAGAGAAAAAAGAGCCGCCACTGCCAAGCAGATGAAGGAGAAGAAATCTGGTGAAATCTTCTGCGCGTCTGTGCATCGGAGAGAACCGGTGATGAGGACGTAGGTTGTGAGCCTTGGGCAACAAGTGACATAGGAGCATCCTTTCTTTCGTATCGGTAGGTAGTGCATATTTCCATTTTTTTTATTATATACTATAATAGGGACTGGTTACAAATAGAAATAACCGCCAATTCTTAAGAATTTTGAAAGGTTTCTTAATTATTAGGAAGAAATTCCCCAAAGCGATAAAAAAGTGATATGCTGACCATAGAGGTTCATAATTATTTGTTTATAAGAAAGGCAGGATTAAAATATGGACAATAGAAGAAATACAAGAAAGAACAGACATAACAGCAGCGTATTACTGCTCACCGTGCTGATTGGATTCTGCATTCTGGCAATTATAGAAATCATCTATGGGCAGGCGCAAATGAGAGTTGAGAAGGAACGGCTGGCGTTAGAGGAGCAGAACCACCAGACAGTGCAGGAGTTGAAGGCGGAATGGAATGAGTTAAAAGGCGAGCCGGATGTCGGCACGGAGACGCTTCCCACGGCGGGCGTGGAACAGACAACAGAGCCGGAACCGGATAAGACGCTGACAAATGCGGGGGAGACTCCGGATGCCGCTCCGACGGCGGAGATGAGTTCTTCTATCTCCGACAATACGGTGGACGGTACGCACGAGATGCAGATTGTATTCTTAGGAGACAGTATTATGGAGCATGAGGACGGCAAGGTTGGGGTGGCGGATCTTGTATCGACGACATGCAATGCGAAAGTCTACAATATGGCGATGGGCGGCACTACAGCGGCGCTGCTTCCGAATGAACCGACGGGCTTTGATATGTGGGAGTCACGTTCTTTGCTGGGAGTTGTCAATGCGATTCTGGGGAATATCAATCCGGCAATTTTTGACGGTTATGAGGCGGAAATTCCGTTAAAAGAATGTGATTTTACCAAAACGGATTATTTTGTGATAGAATATGGTATCAATGATTTTCTTGCACAGGTTCCGATCAGCAAATATATGGAAGGCGGCGGTGTCAGAGACGTGGACGCGATTCGCACCTATGCCGGAGCGCTTGATTCCGCAGTGATACAGTTGCACCGGGCGTTTCCCGATGCGAAGATCATTATGATCGCACCCCATTTCTGCCAGATATTTGACGCAGGAAAATTCATTGGCGATAGTTACTCTATAGACTACGGCTACGGTTCTATGGTATCCTATGCAAGAGTATGCGGATATGTGGCGGAGCAGCACAAGGAAGACGGTGTGATCTTCTACAACGCGATGGAAGAAAGCGGCATTGACGCCTATAATTCCGATAAATATATGGTGGACGGAATCCATTTGTCGGAAGAGGGTGCAAAAATGTACGCGGACCTTTTGGTCAGACTGATCAAGGCTGATTTCTATCCGCAGGAGTAATGACGATACGGAGGAAATATATGAAAGAACTGGAATATCCTTTTGACAGCGAATATGTACTTAAGAAATCTAAGAAGATAAAGCGGCAGCTGTTGGAGGAAGGCGGAAACTTTTTATCGAAAAAAATTGCGGTGCTGGGCGGCAGCACGACCCATGATATTATCAGGGTATTGGAAGTGTTTCTGTTAAATCAGGGAATACAGCCGGTATTCTATGAGTCAGAATATGCCCAGTACTGGCAGGATGCGATGTTTGACAATCCGGAGCTTGTAAATTTTGCTCCGGATATGATTTATATCCATACATCGAACCGAAATATTACAGGATATCCCGGCGTTACGGATCAGGCTGAGCAGATTGATGCCTTGCTGGAAGAGCAGTTTGAGCATTTTAGCGTTATGTGGGACAAGCTGGCGGGGCAATATCATTGTCCGATCATACAGAATAATTTCGAGTATCCCTTCTATCGTATACTGGGTAATCAGGAAGCGGTGTACCTACAAGGGCGCATCAGCTTTATCAACAGACTAAACGAGAAGTTCTATCAATATGCGAGAGAGCATAACAACTTCTTTATTCATGATATCAATTATGCGGCTGCGGCGTACGGATTGGACAAGTGGTCGGATCCTTTCTACTGGCATATGTACAAATATGCTATGTGTATGCAGGCAATTCCGGAATTTGCATATAATCTTTCCAATATTATTAAGTCTGTGTTTGGCAAGAATAAGAAATCGCTTGTGCTGGATTTAGATAATACGCTCTGGGGCGGCATTGTGGGCGACGACGGTGTAGAGAACTTAGAGATTGGACAGGAGACTTCGATGGGACAAGTCTATTCGGAGTTTCAAGGATATGTCAAGGCGCAGAAAGACATTGGCGTTATGCTGAATATTGCCTCCAAGAACGAATATGACAATGCCGTTGCCGGACTGAACCATCCGGACGGCATACTGAAACCGGAAGACTTTATTCTCATTAAGGCAAACTGGGAGCCGAAGAGCCGGAATATTGTTGAAATTGCAAGCGAGATGGATATCTTAACGGACAGCCTTGTGTTTGTCGATGACAATCCGGCGGAACGTGAGATAGTGAGCACGCAGGTGCAGGGAGTCTCGGTGCCGGCAATCGGCACGCCGGAACAGTATATCCGCGTGCTGGACCATGCAGGGTTCTTCGAGGTGACAAAGCTGTCAGATGATGATACGAAGCGAAGTGAAATGTATCAGGCGAATGTAAAGCGCAAACAACAGCAGCAGAATTTCGGCGATTATAGAGAATATTTGTTGTCTCTTGATATGAAAGGGACGATCAAACCTTTTGAGGCAGTCTATATGGCAAGAATTGCCCAGTTGACGAATAAGAGCAATCAGTTCAATCTGACTACCCGCAGATATACGCAAAGCGATGTGGAGCAGTTTGCAGGCAGTTCGGATTATATTACGCGGTATGGCAAACTGGAGGATAAATTTGGTGACAATGGTGTCGTTTCTGTCGTAATCGGGCGCAAAGGAAGTATGACAGATATGTCAGTTTATCAGACCGGAGAGCGTGTGACATCTGCTTCCGGGAATGATGTGCTTCATCTGGAATTGTGGCTTATGAGCTGCCGCGTGTTGAAGCGCGATATGGAATCTGCCATGTTGGACAGTATGGTGGAGGCATGCAAAGAGTGCGGTATCAGAACGATCATGGGATATTATTATCCGACAGCCAAGAATGCAATGGTCAAAGATTTCTATGATATCATGGGATTTACGAAGATTTGCGAGCAGGAAGACGGAAACACTGTCTGGCAGTTCGATATCCCGGATGCGTATGAGAAGAAGAATACAGTGATCGCGGTAAATGTATGAAGTGCAGATGAGATGGGCGCAGGGTGATGCTTTGTCTTGCCAAATGGTGTAAAACCTTATATGATACTAAGTGAGCAGTAAGTAATACTGAGATTTGTGATAAGAATATGAGTTTGTACGGAGGTTATGACATGAGCAGAGAAGAAGTATTTGAGAAGTTAAATGAAGTGTTCAGAGACGTTTTTGACGATGAGGAGATTACCGTGACCGATGCAACGACGGCGGATGATATTGAGGATTGGGATTCTTTGGAACATATTAATCTTCTGGCGGCCGTTGAACAGGAATTCGGTATGAAGTTCAATATGGGACAGGTAGTTTCCATGAAGAATGTGGGAGAGATGGCGGATATCATCATCAGCCAGATTGGATAACGGGGACGGAATGTCTGGACATGAATAGAAGAGAAACGTTTTGTATATGGGGATTCTTTACGGTATTGGTGTTTAGCGTTGTCATCGGTATGGGCACGCTGACATCTGGATTTCATCTGGTGGATGACTGGGAACTGGCCAGATATACGGATCGGATGACGTTAGAGCATATAAGCTTGTGGGAGTGCATGAAAGATGCCGTTGGATATGATTTGACGCTGCGCTTCCGCCCGCTTTATTATATAAACCGGGTACTTGCATCGGCAGTTTTTGGCATAAATCTGACAGCGTTGTCAGTTGTTAAGGCGATAGAGATCGTAATAGCGCATGTGGCGCTGTATTATTGTGCGAGACAGATGAAGTGCGGCATGGCATGTGCGGCACTTTTTGCGTTGACAGTGATGGTCGGTTATCAGTCGGCGGTCTGGTGGAAATTAGGTCCACAGGAGTCCTACGCGATCATGATGTTTGCGATAGGATTTTTCCTATTACTTAAATGGCTTCACGGCGGCGTTAAGTGGTATGCGTATGCCAGTGTAGCGGTTCTTCTTCTGATGTCGGTTTATAAAGAGCCGTTTATATTATTGCTGCCCTTTGTGGGGCTCTATATATTATATGAGGAATTGCAGGGCAAAAGATTTACGGCGGCGAATGTGTGGGAGGCAGTTAAAATCAGACTGCCCTATCTGCTGGCAATCGGCATCATTTTTACGGTAGAGATACTACTGATTGCGTTTGTAATCGGCACGAATAATTATGACTATATAGGATTGGATGAGAGTATTACGTTAAGGCAGTATCTGGAGATCTGGCATCAAGCAGGACATGCAAACCTGAAATGGTACAGGAGATTCGGTCTCGTGATGTTTATGATTCTGCTGACCTACTGGGAACAGAGCAGGAAACTCATGAGGGAGGCGGCGCTTGCCTTAGCGATTATTGTGCCACAGTGTGTTGCATACAGCAAGACTTCTTTACAGGAGAGATATATTCTGCCCTGTGTGCTTGGGTTTGCTTTTTTCTTTGTGATCGTCGCAGTTAATTTCCGCCCGCTTAGCGGAAAACGGCGAATTGCATATATGCTGTGCCTGCTTCTGATGCTGGCGGCGCACGGCAGAGTGATGCTCAGAGAGGCCCATTACTTTGCATATAGGGGTGAGAGTATCCAGACGATGCTTGAATCGACACTTGAGCTGGTGCAGGGAACGGACAAGAAAGTATTGTCTTGTTTTGCTCCGAATCCGGAAGGAAATAAGACGATACATTACTGGTTCAGACTGCATGATTATGAAGAGGTGTTCTACTGGGATGAAGAAACGAAAGTAATCGAGCGTTCGTTCGGTCCGAACTGGGATGAACGGGCAGCGCTCGATGAGATAGATGTCGTTGTGATGTACAACAGAGAAGACCGGCACTGGTGTTATGAGCCGAGTCTTGATCTGTCGGATTTTACTGAATGTAAATGCGGTACGATCACCATGTATGTCAGGAACGGCAATCCGTGATCAACTCGATCATACCCATAGACGCGTTTGTCAGAAAGGTTACTTTTCGGTTTTGCAGAGCCGGCGCGGGGGTAGGTTCGTCAATGGCAATAAAACCGCTTGTCAGAAGCGTCTGATAATCCTTCTCAAAATCTTCTGTCTCGTAACAGATGTGATAGGGACTGTTTTTATATCTTTTGAGCAGACCGTAAACAACGGATTCTTCCGAGACCGGAGAGACTAATTCGATGCAGTACCCGTCCTTTTCCATAAAACAAATGTCTATTTTGCGGATGTCGTCATAGGTTGTTTCCTGTATGATGTGGTAACCCAGAGTTTCAAAAGACCGGATCGCCGCATTTATTTTTTTGACCAGATAACCGATGTGATGTACTTTCAGCGTCAGCATATAAAATCTCCCTTGTTGATTAATGTGTCAAGATTGTGTATATTTAGATAGAAATGCACAATATATGACTATGAAATATCTGGCTTTATTATATAGGAGCAGTCCGCCTTTGGCAAGCCGGTGCGGCGGATGAAAGATAAGAAAGCCGGCGCATTGCGCAGATGTTTCGGAACGGAGAACAGAATGAAAAAGATAAAGGAACTGTATGAGCGGAACAAAGATTTCATCATGGAAGTCATTCACTTCGGCATGGTCGGCGTCATCAATACGCTGATGGGCTGGGTGATTATGGCGGTGCTCTATAATCTGATTCACATGAATTACTGGCTTTCCAGTGGGATATCCTATTTTATCGGCAGCGTATTTTCTTACCATGCGAATGCGAAAGTAACTTTCAAGGTGGAAAATAAAGATAAATGGCTTCCGTGGAGATTTGCGATAAATATCATTGTCTGCTACCTGATCGCATTCAGTGTGGCGCAGCCTTTTGTGACTTATCTGTTGTCGCTGGGACAGAAAACATACTCGCAGGCGCTTATTGATAATGTCGCCATGCTGCTTGGCATGTGTATGTTTATCGTGATGAATTTCTTCGGACAGAAAATATTTGTGTTCCGTAAAATCGGACATAAAAAGAAAAATAGCTGATGATACAAAACGGTTCATCAGACAAACGGAAGGGGTAAGGTACGAATGAGGGGGCAATTGAAAAGAACGATGAGAAGAAAATGGATATGCATTGCGCTGTGCGCGTGTCTGTTCTGTGCAGGGGCTGTCGGATGCGGCGCCGAAGAAACAGACAATATGGCAGATAAAAACGCTTCGGCTGCCACACAGGACGAGGCATCAGAAGCGGATGCGAAAGAAACGACAGAAGCGGACGTGAAAGAAACGACAGGTGCGTCAGAAACGTTTGAAAACCCGGATTCAGAAAGTGAGGCAGATGAAACAGAAATGACGGATATGTCAGAAAAGTCGGAGGAGACAGCTTCAGAAACGGCAGAAGAAAATGGCGCGTCGCTGCAGGGTCTCAGTCTGTCTATTCTGGGAGATAGTCTGTCCACTTACGAGGGATGGATACCGGGCGAATGTACGAACTTTTTTCCTATGAACGGAGCACTGACAGATGTGTCGGAAACATGGTGGATGCAAGTGCTTGCGCAAACGGGAATGGAACTGTGTTCTAATAATTCCAGCGCCGGGTGTACCTGCGCAGGGGATTCTTTGTATACCGGAGAGGTAAAGTACGGATGCAGTACGGACAGAATATCGTTACTTACGGGCAGCCAAGGCAAGATGCCGGACGTCATCATTGTCTTCATGGGGACGAACGATCTCTTAAAAGGAGTACCCCTTGGCGACAACGACGGAACCGGACTGGTGGAAGAAGGCGAGATTGACAACTTCAGTGACGCCTATACCTTGATTCTGGATAAGCTGGCAAGCGAGTATCCGATGGCGCAGGTCTATTGCTGCGGGCTGCACCCGGTAGGAGACTGGGGAACGAAGCAGCCGTTTGTGCTGCTTAACAATTATGACGGGCTGACGGCGGAAGATTTCTCGAAGCGGATCGAACTGATTGCGGGTAATAAGGGAGTTCCTTATATTGACTTGTATCATTGCGGTATCGAGGTAGATAACCTGCAGCAAATGACGTCGGACGGCGTGCACTATACACCGCTTGGGATGAGTTATGTGGCGAAGGCGGTAATCGACTGCCTGAACGGTTCGGGAAATTAGCGGCGCATGCTGTGATATCATCGCAGTCAGAATTAGCAAGATCAATGAAACATACAAGGAATGTGTCTGAAATAAAACTTCGGAACATCTTAGAAAGATACTTTCAAGCGGGAGTAATCTTTTTGAGGCGTTTCGGAGTTTTTTATTATAAACTGGAAAACTTTTTGTTTTTATAGGTTTGAAACGTAGATTTTAGAAAATAATTTTCGCAATAATTTACTTTTGCTAAGGATATTTTAAGATAAACTTAATACTTTGTTGAAGAAAATCCTTGGTTTTGTTCGTTATGATAATTAGAAAGAAAAACGAATGGTATAAAGCCGGAAGGTTTGGCGCGCGAACCGGATGACAGGATAAACAAAGGTATAATGGAGGTTAAACTATGAAGGAGTCAAAACAGACAAAGTATATCACATTCAAGATTCCCTGCTATAATTCGCAGGACTATATGAAACGTTGTATTGATTCGCTTCTTCCCGGAGGAGAAGACGTAGAAATTATTATCATCAATGACGGTTCTAAGGATGCGACGGCGCAGATAGCGGACGATTATGAGAAACGTTATCCGGGTATCGTCAGAGCCGTACATAAACCGAACGGCGGACACGGTTCGGGCGTCAACAAGGGGCTGGAACTGGCACAGGGAGTTTACTTTAAGGTGGTGGATTCGGACGACTGGCTTGATGAAGACGCATACGCGAAGCTTCTTGGCAGAGTTAAGAGATTCTGCAATATGAAAGCGGCGGGACTGACGGGAGAAATTCCGGATTTGTTTGTCTTTAATTATCTTTATGATCATCTGGACGAGGGCAGTTCGCATACGATGCATTATAGAAATGTTTTTCCGCTGGAAGAAATGTGTGACTGGAATGACATCGGCAGATTCCGCACGTCTCAGTATCTGATCATGCACGCATTGATGTTTCGGACAGACGTGCTTAGGCAGTCAGAGGTGGTTTTACCGGAGCACACCTTTTATGTGGATAATATTTTCGCATATAAACCGCTGCCTTATGTGAGACACATCTATTACATGGATATCGACTTATACCACTATTATATCGGCAGGGAAGATCAGTCGGTCAATGAAAAGGTTCTGATGAGCCGTATCGACCAGCAGATCAGGGTGACGGAAATCGTTTCCAAATGCGTTGATCTGAACGAGGTAAAGGAGACTTATCCAAAACTGGCGGAGTATATGTGCCGCAATATCTCTATCATGATGGCGATTTCCTCGATTCATTTACTGCTGATCAACTCGCAGGAAGCTTACGGCAAAAGGAAGAGGCTGTGGGAGCAGGTCAAAGAAGATAATCTGCGCCTGTATTTCCGTTTAAAATATACAACCTTAAGCGGTTTGACGTATCTGCCGGGCAGACTGGGCGGAATGCTGACAAGAGGCGGATACCGTGCGGCGCGGAAAATTTATCAGTTCCAATAAAATGATATAAAGTTGCGTTTGCACTGCGTAATACGCGGGAAGGGGAAGTTATGGAACATATTTATATTGCACTGGTAGATACGCCGGGGCTGTTTGCAGCCCTGATCCGCCGGTTTCTGAAACAGAAATATATACATGTAGTAATTGCTATGGACGCAAGTCTGAAGGAAGCGTACAGCTTTGGCAGGAGAAACCCGAGGATTCCCTTTTTTGCAGGGTTTGAGAAGGAAGATACACGTAAGATACTGCGCGCTTTTCCGACGGCAGAGTATATGGTCTGTGAACTGACATGCAGCAGGCGGCAGAAAGAACAGATTCGCGAGCAGCTGCGGAAGGATTATACGTGTCGCTTGCATTATCATTATGCAGTGCCGGGCCTGCCTTTTATCGTGTGTGGGAAACCTTTTTACTGGAAGAATCAGTATACATGTTCTTCCTATATTGCAAGGCTGTTGGAGGAGCATCAGATTTGTATCTTTGGGAAGCATTTTTCGCTTGTGACGCCGAAGGATTTCTATATCTATCCGGATAAAAGGGTGCTCTACGAAGGCAGTCTGGCAGAATTCGTGTATCGGACGGTCGATGGAGACACGGCGGAACAGACCGCAGACGATGAAAGAGAGATGAAGGTTGAGCGGCAGAACCGCCAAAACAGACGGCAAAGGATGGTGGCGGCATATGGACGCTAGTGTGAATCAGGGAAGCGTTACAAAGACACATGACGTGAGAAAAAGGGTCTTGGAAGGGGCATTTTTTCTCGGTGTTATGGGTCTTTCATTCTATACGATATTTCACGGTCAGGATATGGGACAAGTCAGGAGCGCGCTTGAAAAGCTTTCGCCGGCATCCTTATGTCTAGCGGTTTTTACGGCGTTATTTTTCGTCAGTGCGGAAGGAATCATGATCTGGTATCTTCTGCGCTCGATGAACGGGAAGAGCGGACTGCTTAAGTGTATCTCTTATTCCTTCATCGGATTCTTTTATTCCGCCATCACACCCTCGGCAACGGGCGGACAGCCAATGCAGTTATATTATATGTGCAAGGACAAAAACAGCTTGTCGGAATCGTCTGTGGTGTTGATGACGGTAGCGCTGATTTATAAGTTTGTGCTTGTGGTGATGGGTATTGTGATGTTTGTATTCTGGCACGGACCGCTCAAAGTTTATCTGCGGGAATATTTTCCGCTGTTTCTCCTTGGGCTTGCTTTGAACATAACGCTTGTGCTGATTCTGCTGGCGGTAATGCTTGCGCCGGGATGGATTAGAGGGGTGATTGTGAAGACGGAGAGGCTGCTTGTGAAGATGCGGGTCTTAAAACCTTCAATGAAGAGGCAGGACAAGATTGGAAATTTTGTGGAAGGTTATCAGGATGCGGTGTATTTTCTGGCGGCACATAAGGGAAAAATATTTGGTGTATGCCTCTTTACCTTTCTGCAAAGGTGCAGCGTATTTGTATTGACTTGGATTATCTACAGAGGATTTTCATTGGAGGGCGCGGACGTGATGACGGTTGCGAGCTTACAGGCGTCGGTATATATTGCCGTCGATATGCTTCCGGTGCCGGGCGCGCAGGGAATTACGGAACTTATGTACCGCAGTATCTTCGGCGTGATTTTTACAGGCAGCTATTTGATGCCGTCATTGTATGTGACGCGCGGAATCAGTTTCTATTTTCTTTTGATTGTTGCAGTCGTGGTAATATTCGGCAATTATCTGTACAGAAGGCAGACTAGGTAAAGATTTGCGATTACCGTGCGGATGTGCTAAAATAAACGCAAGCCCGGCGGCTTGCGTTAGGGCACGGTAAGAAAATTAAGAGGAGAGAGTTTGCTCAGATGATACAGGTATTCGGTTTGTTGTTATGGCTTGTCATCATTCCTATCGGTATCGGTCTGATACCGGTGCATTTCCTATCGACGGATAAGAGGAGGCCGGGGATTGTGCTGCTCGCGGGATATTTTGGCATGTGGGCGGTATTTGAGGTAGTCGCGATCCCGGCGGTGATTTTTGTAAAATACAATAACTTTACGATAGCGTCCAACTGTTTCATGGTGGTTGCAATCTTGTGTGCGGCAGCGGGAGCATGGCTTGCATATCGTGACAGGAGAGAGTGGAAACTGCCCTCTCCGCTTGTGCTTGTGCGCGAAATGTCATGGGTAGAGCGGATAGAATGGCTGCTGTTTTTTGCGTTGATTGCTTTTCAACTCTACAAGGCGGCGGCATATGCCTCCTTTGACGGAGATGACGCGTATTATGTGGTGGAATCGCTGATTGCGCAGCAGGCGGACGTCATGTACAAAATTCTTCCTTACACGGGGCGCCCTACGGATTTGGACGTCAGGCATGTGCTGGCCGTATTTCCCATGTGGGTTGCCTATGTGGCGGTCAAAAGCGATATTCATGCGACAATTGTGTCGCATTTGGTCATGCCGATGGTACTGATTCCCCTCACCTATCTTGTATACTATGAGGTGGGGAAATTACTTTTTGGCAAAAGTGCAGAGAAGAACCATCGGGAGAATCTGCCGGTTTTTATGATTGTGATGGCGATGTTTCAGATATTCGGCAACGTGTCGATTTACACGAATGAGACTTTTTTCCTGACCAGAACATGGCAGGGCAAGGCGGTAGCGGGCAGTCTGGTGATTCCGGCGCTGTTCTGGATGTTTTTGTTGATTTATGACGGCACGAAGAAGAAACGTGCGGATATCGGGATGTGGATCATATTTGTATGTATCAATATGACGGCAGGCGTCTGCAGTTCCATAGCAGTATTTCTTGCGTGTATTCTGATGGCGGTCACGGCGTTGTGTCTCGCGGTTACGGAGCGTGACTATAAGGTCATCGTCAAAATGGCGGCGGTGTGTATTCCGAATGTGGTCTATATGATGATTTACGTGATTATGGGGTACAGCTATCTGTTGAAATGACATAGAAGGACAGGATAAAGGTTGAAAGAAAAGCATTTTCAACTATTGAATTTGAGTGTCTGCCAAAGCAGACAGATGGGTGTAAAGATGAAGATTGTATTTGTGATTCCGGACATGCCCGGGGGCGGAACAGAGCGGGTGGTGGCGCTTCTGGCAAACGAGTACTGCCGCAGAGGAATGGAAGTGGCGATACTGTTGTTTGCCGGGCATGAGACGGCATATCCTTTAGATGATAAAATCGAGGTCGTGAGCGTCGGCAATCCTTCCGGCGGACAGACCTTGGCAAGAATCGAGAGGCTGCGCAGAATGCGACGGTATTATGCGGAGAATAAGGACTGCCAGATCTGGGCGTTCAGCGTGATGGGTGCGGTGTTCTCCGTGCTTGCCGCACGGCGTAAGCGGCATTTCTTCCTTGTTTCGGAGCGCAACGACCCGAATCAATATGACCATCAAAGAATCAGAAATTTTGCCTATCGCTTTGCCGATGTGATTGTGTGTCAGACGCCGGACGCGGTCAGTCAATTTCCGGACAAGATTGCTAAGAAATCGGTCGTGATCCCGAATCCGGTGGATATCGGCGATTTACAGCCATATGAAGGCGAACGGGACAAGAAGATCGTGGCGGTTGGACGTCTGGAACCGCAGAAAAATCATAAACTTCTGTTACGTGCATTCGCTGAATTTGTAGCGACGCATAAAGAGTATGTCTTAGAAATATACGGTAAGGGAGAACTGGAAGAAGAACTGAAAGCGCTTGCAAGAGAACTCGGAATCGAGAAACATGTGCAATTGCGCGGGTTCTCCGGCAAGGTAAAAGAAGAAATCAACAACGCGGCAATGTATGTGCTGTCTTCCGATTATGAAGGAATATCCAATTCCATGCTGGAAGCGATTGCGCTGGGGGTTCCGGTCATCGCTACGGACTGTCCCATCGGCGGTTCGCGCATGTATATCGAGGACGGCGTTAACGGTCTGCTGGTGCCTGTGGGAGATACGCAGGCAATGGCGGCCGCCATGAAACGGATTGCCGATGATGCGGAATTTCGCGAGTCGCTTAGCAGGCAGGGACGAAAACTGAGAGAGCAGAACCGGGTAGAGCAGATAGCGGAGCGGTTTTTAAGTTTGACGACAGGGGAATCGTTATGAGTCAGGTGCTTGTGATCAATCCAATTCTATATACATCGGAGACAAATGCGATTCCGCGGGTGAAGTCCATCAAGGACACGATGATTTACGCACTCTGCCTCGGGTTTGTGAAAGAAGGGCATCAGGTGACGCTAGTTGCTGCCGAGGATTACCGGCCGACGATGGAGGAAGCGTATGACTTTCAAGTTGTGTGGATGAAAACCATCTGGCACGGCATTTTTCAGCCCAGATGTTTTCCCTATATGCCGAAACTGCGTAAGTTTCTCAAAAGACACAAGGAATACGACTGCATTATTTCCAGCGAGATGTTTGCCACATGGTCTTATACGGCGGCGAGAGTGTGTCCGGACAAGACGATTGTGTGGCATGAACTGGCGAAACATAACAACATGATGCACAAGATTCCTTCGCATGTATGGTATGGCGTGGTTGCTTCGCTTCTGATGCGCAGAGTGACCGTTGTGCCCCGATCCAAGGCGGCGGCAGATTTTATTGGGCGATTCTCGAAGAAAGTTTCGGTCACGATGATAGACCACGGCGTGAATGTGGAAGCAATGATACTGCTTGAGGCGGGAGAGAAGAAGAATCAGTTTGCAGTGGTGTCGCAGCTCATTGAGCGGAAGAGGATTGACAGGACGATCGACGGTTTTGCAGAATTTTGGAGACAAGGGCATCAGGATTACAGATTGTATATCATCGGAAGCGGCGACAAGGAAGAACCGTTGAAAAAACAGGTAAAGCGCCTTGGGATAGAGGAAGCCGTGATTTTCAGCGGCAGGCTCACACATGAGCAGTTGATACCGATTGTGGCGCAGTCGAAGGCGCTGCTCGTATCTACCGAAAAAGATAACAACATGGTGTCCATCGCGGAGAGTATTGCCGTGGGAACGCCGGTAGTGACGACTTCAGTGCCGTACAATGCCTATGATATTGAGCGGGAACATCTCGGTATCGTGCAGGATCACTGGAATCAGGAGACGCTGGAACAGATATGCGGGAAGAACGAATGGTACTGTGCAAACTGCGCCGCATACAGGGATAAACTGACCAATGTGTATTGTGCAAGGCAGTTTATGAAGGTCATGGAGAATGATGCATAATTTCACTTATAAAGTCGATAAGAAGTGAACTATATAAGGCGGGAGCAGTCTATGTGGGGTATTTTTTTAGAGAGTGTTGTCATATTTAAAAATTATATGGGATTTCACGAGAACGGCTATCTGGCGGGTATTTATCTATTCGTGCTGCTGTATCTGTGGCTGACGGAGAAAGATAAGCGTAAGCGTGCGGTTTTTGTCTATGCGCCGACACTTCTTCTGCTCATGTTCTTCTGTCCGCTGTTTCGTAAGATCTTTGTGAGACTTCTGGAGGATTCGGAGACGTATTACCGATTGCTGTGGCTCTTACAGATGAGTATCGTGAGCGCTTACGGTCTGATCAAATTGTGTGGCCGGCATCGCAGAATCGGACTTGTTGTCATATGTGTGGCGATCATAGCGTGCGGCAATTATGTCTATGACAGCGAGCATATCACGAAGGCAGAGAATGCTTACCATCTTCCGCAGGAGGCGATAGACATCGTGGATTTGATTGAACCGGAGGAGGGGCGCATTACGGCGCTTGTTCCGGCGGATCTGATTTATTATGTGCGCCAGTACAGCACGAATATCGAGCTGCCTTACGGCAGAGAGATGCTGATTGCAAGATGGGACTATCACCATGCGATGTACGAGGCGATGGAGAAAGCGGATGTGATTGAGACAGAGACTTTTGCCGAACTGGCAAGGCAGTATCCGTGCGCCTATGTGGTATTGAAAGAGGACAGAGAGACGGATAAGCCGCTGACGGAATGCGGTTACGCGCTCTATGATCAGGTGGGAGACTATCTGATTTATAAGGATTTGGAGACAGACGATGCTATTTAACTCTTATGTTTTTGTATTTCTATTTTTCCCGGTGTGTCTGTTCGGCTATTATATGCTGACGAGCAGACACAGGACGACGGCGGCGAAAGTTTTCCTGATTGCCATGTCCTTTTGGTTTTACGGTTATTTTAACGTATTGTATCTGCTGATCATGGCGTGCAGTATCGGGGGCAATTATCTTTTTCATAGGCTGTTGTCGCATAGGGCACGCAAAGAGATTATGATCTTGGCAGTCGCCCTCAATCTGAGCGTACTGTTTTATTTCAAATATTATGATTTCTTCATCTCCACCGTGAATACAGTGTTCGGCACGAGCGCGGCGCTTAAGCATATTCTGCTGCCGCTCGGTATCAGCTTCTTTACGTTTCAGCAGATTTCCTTTGTCATAGACACGTACAGGGGAGAGGTAAAGGACTGCCCCCTCGCTGATTATGCGCTGTTTGTATCCTTTTTTCCTCAGTTGATTGCCGGACCGATCGTCAATCATGGCGAGATGCTCCCACAGTTTGAACGGATTGGCAAAGAATATGTACAGTGGGAGAAAATTGCGGAAGGATTCGGGCTTTTTATCTTGGGACTGTCCAAGAAGGTTCTGCTGGCGGACACTTTCGGAGCGGGCGTTGATTACGGATATGCAAATGTGGAACTGTTGGGGCGCGCGGATGCGGCGCTCGTTATTTTCTTCTATGCATTGCAGCTTTATTTCGATTTCAGCGGCTATTGCGATATGGCAAGAGGAATCGCGAAGATGCTCGGAATGGAGATTCCGGTCAATTTCGACTCGCCCTACAAGGCGCATAATATCGTTGATTTCTGGAAAAGATGGCACATCACACTCAACCGTTTCTTTACCAAATATGTTTATATACCGCTCGGCGGCAATCGTAAGGGAGCGGCAAGAATGTATGTGAATCTGATGATTGTGTTTTTGTTAAGCGGGCTGTGGCACGGCGCAGGGTGGAATTATATTGTGTGGGGCGCGATGCACGGCGTATTGTATGTGTTGACCAGACTGTACCAGAAGAATTTACGGCCATACTTGACGCAGAAAGAGTCCGGTGCGATATTGCACAAGATTATGACGATTGTGTCACAAATACTGTTATTTCTGTATGTCAGCGCGGCATGGGTGTATTTCCGGGCGGAAAGTATCGCGCAGGCGAACCGGATGCTTTGGGCGGCGATTGCCGGGCCCGTACAGAAGATGTCTATGGAATTTGCGGAGTGTTTTCAGGTGGATGAGTTGTGGTATGTCATCAAAGTGCTTCGTCTGGACAATATGGCGTACAGCAGATACATTCTGATGTGGGTGCTGTTCGCGGCGGGGATCTATCTGGCGATGATAGGTCGAAATGCGGCGCAGAGGATGGAACGGGTGAAGTACCGGGCGTGGACGACTGTTGTGTTTTCAGTACTCGCGGTATGGTGCGTGCTTACGTTCTCTAAGGTCAGCACGTTCCTATACTTTAACTTTTGATATGGTGCAGGACAGCGGTGTATAGGTAAGAAAGCCGCAGAATCATACGTCTTGTCAGAGAGTTGCTTGTTTGAAATGAGGAATCATATGAACAGATTTAAAAAGTGGATGATTTCCACATTGGTGACAATCTGTATATTGTTTGTTCTTGTGGCGGCGCTTGTGATTTATGTCGATCCTTTTTTTCAGTATCACGCACCGCTTGAGGATTTCCCCTATCTTGTGGACAATCAGTTATCCCAGAATCCGGGAATGGCGAAGCATATGGAGTATGACAGCGTGATTCTCGGTTCTTCCATGACCGTAAACTTTAATACGGACTGGTTTGAAGAACTCATGGGACTTGATACGATCAAGTTAAATTACAGCGGCGCCTATCCGAAGGATCAGGCGAATATCATGGATATTATTTTTGATAGCGGTCATCAGGTAGACGCGGTTTTCCTAGGGGTCGATGTGATGACCTACACAGGCGGTGTCAGCGAGACGAAATATCCGCTGCCGGAATATCTTTATGATGACAATTATTTCAATGACATACAGTATCTTTTTAATAAAGATGTGGTGCTGAATTACATTTTAAGACCGCTTGCGGACCCGGATAAGACAGATTTGTCCACCGTCTATCAGAGCTGGTGGACAGACGAGTACTATAACATTCAGTGGGTGATGCACAATTACGAGCGTCCGCAGAAAACAGATATCGTAACGGAGAAGGATGCCTATCTTGCGAGCGTGGATTTGAACTTGACAACCAATCTCTGCCCATATATCGAACAGAATCCCGATACGACGTTCTATATATTTTTTCCGCCTTACAGCATTCTGTACTGGAATGATGTGATATGTGAAAATCATCTGGAAGCGACGATGGCAGAGTATTATGAGATTGCGGATACGGTGCTTGATTATGATAACGTGCGTGTTTTTTTCTTCCCGAATCAGGAGTGGATTGTGACGGATCTCAATAATTATGCGGATTACAGTCATTATCACAGAGATATCAACCGTTATATGACGGAATGCTTCAGAGACGGCACATGCGAGGTGACGGACGGCGAGGAGATGAAGGAAGCGCTTATTGTGATGCAGGAAGTCATTAACAGATTTGATTTCGATGAATTGTTTGCGGTGGAATATTAGCAGCCAGATGGAAAAAGGAAAGAACCGGTTCACTCTCAAGGGAGCCGGTTCTTTGTAATCAATTGAGTGGAATTCGATTTCCTATTCGGACGCTTCCGCCGCAGACTGCGGGAAAATGCACTGCACGAATCTGTCTGCCAAAAGCGCGCGTCCCGCGTCGTTGAAATGGATATAATCCGTCATGTAGTCAAGATAGTTATCTTCGTTGATAGAGCCGTAGAAATTGTCGATGAAAGATACACCGCAGTCGCTTGCAGCGTCCAGTTCTTTGCGTAAATAGTGGCTCAATGTTCCATGCCCTAAGTCTACACGGTCGCCGTTTTCGAAATTGCCTTCTTCGTTGATATGGTGACAGAAAGTGTGGGACATCACGACGATGCGGATGTGCGGATAGGCCTCCTGTATCGCATCAATACCCGCTCTCAAGGCGCCGGTATATGTCACAATGGAATATGGCGCGTTTGGGTCATCACAGGGACGTTTGTTGATATAATCGCTGCCGTCATACATCACGCAAAGTACGTCAATGCTGTTCATGTCAAGCGTTTCCAACATGGCGGTCGTCTTGGGAAAAGCCTCGTCATAGCTGTAGGTTGCCGCCGTTTTCATCAGGTCGAAATTGCCTGACGCCAGACTTTGCGCCACATAGGAGAAAGAAAAAGCATCAAGAATATATCCGTCATTGTAAGATGCATACTGCGCGGCAGCGGTAGTGCCGGTAAACGCACCATTATATACGGTCGCGCCGGTCTTGGCGGCAATCTGCTCCGCGAGCCCGCCCTCGCCCTGATTCAGGGAAAAAGGATCGTCTCCCAGACAAAGAATCGTGGTTACGCCGTCATCCTCGCGGCCTTCAAGCTTGTCCGGAGCAAGGGGAATGATATTGTCCATTGCTTCCACATCAAATTCGGAAGTATCGGCGTTCGGGTCATATTCTACCTGCTCGCCTTGGTTCCATCTGTAAAGTCTGTAAGCGGAAAAACCTATAATCAGTACGATGGCAGCCAAGAAAATAAAGTGTATATTGATAGGAAAATGCCTGCCTTGTTTCTCTGTATCAACAGTTTCGGCGTCGATAGTTTCCCTATCAATCGTCTGGTGATCTGTTTCGTGATTTTGGCTCATAATGTCCTCCCGAAGGTTATTATAGAATAGTGAAATGTAAAATTTACTTATAGTATTGTACTATGAAATATGCCAAAAATCCATGATTTCGTATTTTTTTAATAAAATCTTATGTTTTATCCGGTCTTATTCAGCGCAAAAGAGCGCAGCCGAAAATCTGAAAAATTCTCAGGCGCGCTCTTTTGCGAGTTGTATCGTATGGGTCTAACCCATAGATACAGCGTTTTCCATCGGAGTTCTGTCTGCTGCGGGATAGGTGAGGATCGTTGTCTGTGGAAATTGAGTCTGCAATTCTTTGTACCATTTGCTGTACTTATACATACGGTATGTAGTGCTCAGCTTGCGAAGCTGCGTATCGTCTGCACAACAACAGCACAATTGCTCTCTGGATTCCATATCCATGGCGACATAGTCCATGTATGAAATTTTTAGTTCTGTAATATGCTCGCGGCATTTTGGACAATTCTGCTTATGCCCGTTCAGCATATAGACCCGATGGCAACGCTTACAATAGTGCATGTACATCATAGTAAAATCCCCTTTTTCATTTAAAATGAATGTTGAAATTGTAAGGTTGCACTTGTATTGTGTCAGTTATAGTTGATAAAGTCAAGCGTATTTTAACGGAATA